>MDTB01167177.1_pt1 | contig 19411 bp, 21 predicted proteins | sample 811161 | NCBI WGS metagenome assembly MDTB01 (sample SAMN05326650, study PRJNA326480) | marine metagenome | isolation source: seawater | place: Mediterranean Sea | collected 2009 | reverse complement strand
ACCGCGAGCCTTTGCAGATTCACACGCGTCGTATAAAACTGATGCCGAATCCGCTCCAGTATCTTGTGCAATCACTGGAACCCCGTTTCGCTCACCCCAGCTTTTCAACTGCTCAATCGCTGCTGCTCGAAAAGTATCACCTGCGGCTAGAACCACGGTTTTTCCTTCTGTCTGATAACGATGCGCTAATTTCCCGATAGTGGTTGTCTTACCGACTCCATTCACACCAATCATCAAAATCACATGTGGCGCATTTGCACCTTCTTCAACAGTTGCTTCAGGTAACCGTAGAGTGGAGGCCAAAATTTCTTTAAGAAGTGTAAGGAGCCCGTCTGGATCCGAAACACCTTCCTGCTTTGAACGTTCTTCAAGCTTGTCCAGCACCCAATCGGTGGTATCTACACCAAGGTCTGATGTCAGAAGAATCGCCTCAAGATCTTCACGAATTTCCTCATTAAAACCGTCACTGAATATGCGTCTTAAACTACTCGATAATTGCGCACGAGAGCGCGAAAGCGCTCTAAAATAGCTGGTTGGCTCGGAGAGCTGTATCGCTATGGGCTCTTTTACAACTTCTTGCTCTCTACCATCAGTCCGATAAGTCTGTTCCGGCGTGTCTTCCTTCTTTCTAATCAAGAGCCAAGAGGCAACCGCAACTAGAATGGCTAAACCGAAAAGAAGAAGTGAATCGAATAGCATGGCGACCGAAAATCCTAAAAATAGTAAGACGGGATGATAGCATTTGCAGATGAAAAGAGAGACGTATAAACATAAATCGATGGCTGGAATTCGGATAATCGGCGGTTCGCTTAAGCGCTCAAAAATCGAAGTGCTGGACGGTAGAGGGCTGCGTCCGACACCTAATCGTGTAAAAGAAACGCTCTTTAATTGGTTAATGCCCTCAATATCAGGAGCATCAATTTTAGATTGTTTCGCTGGCACTGGGGCTCTGGGGCTCGAAGCCCTGTCGCGTGGCGCATTGACCTGCACATTCGTCGAACACGACCCTCAAGCAGCAAAACACATCCAGACCAATCTCGAACGATTTCGGCTTCACGCGCAGGCGAACTTAGTCGTCGGTGATGTCTTCGAAATACCACGTGAAATGCTAATCCATGCCGACATCGTGTTCGCTGACCCACCATTTCATTGTGGGACTAGTCAGAAATTTCTCATCTGGGTCAAAGATAAAATGCATCAAGACTCGCGCCTCGTTATAGAATGCGGAAAATATGAGGCATTAAATCTAGAGGGATTTGAAACAATCAAGGAATTGAAAGCTGGTATTGACTGGCTACGCTTACTAAGGCCTGTATCATGACTACGGCTGTGTATCCAGGAACCTTTGACCCAATCACAAACGGTCATGTTCATGTTGTGGAGCGTGCCGCGCGTATCTTCGACAGAGTCATTGTCGGTGTTGCCGGATCGACACATAAAACAACCTTATTCGATCTAGAAACCCGAGTGAGGCTAGCAGAACAGTCACTCGCACACCTAGACAATGTTGAAATTCGGGGATTCCACACACTGTTAGCTAATTTTGCGCAGGCAGTCGGTGCGCGAATTTTACTCCGAGGCTTGCGCGCGGTGGCAGATTATGAATACGAGTTGCAACTGGCGAATCTTAATAAACAACTCGCCCCAGAACTCGAGAGCCTATTTTTAACCCCAGTGGAACACTACAGTTTTATTTCGTCGACTCTTGTCAAGGAAGTTGCTCGTCTCGATGGACAAGTTGAGGCATTCGTGCCACAAATAGTGGCTTACGCACTAAGAGATCACTTTGATCACTAGGTTTGACATCGGGGACAAAAGAAGCTATTCCTGCCGGCAATCACTTGACTACCAATCGCGTGACAGCACCTCTTACATGGGTCTCCGGCACGACCATATACAGTTAGCGTTTGTTGAAAGTACCCTGGTTCACCTTGTCCATTTACAAAATCACGCAACGTGGTCCCACCGGCCTCAATCGCACAAGATAAGACCTTTTTTACTTGAGTAGCCAAATCATTATATCTGGCACGTGAGATTCGATTTGCTGGCCTCGCCGGGCGAATTCCCGCTAAAAATAACGATTCTGATGCATAGATATTACCTACACCAACCACGACAGAGTTTGTCATGATGAATGACTTCACAGCAATATTTCTGCTTTTGGATTGTAGATATAACCACTCACCGCAGAATGCATCTGATAGAGGCTCTGGGCCCAGACCATCAATTAATTGTCTTGCCCTCTCCGAATCAGCCCACAACAAACATCCAAACCTACGCGGATCATGATATCGGAGCTCCAAATCACCAACTTGAATCTGCACGTGATCGTGAAGCTTCAATGGTGTTTTTGAGTCAACAAGACGGAACGATCCACTCATCCCCAGATGCGCCAGTATCTTAGTCGTCTCAGTTTCAATCAGTAAATATTTCGCCCGACGAGTTACCGAAACACAGATTTCATTCAACAACCGCCGTGAGAAATCGGATGGGATGGGCCATCGAAGTGATGGTTGATTCACTCTAACCAACGCAAACCTTTGCCCTATAAGAAAGGGAGCGATTCCTCGCGCCGTTGTTTCGACCTCAGGAAGTTCAGGCATAAGCCTTTACTTGATCTTTGCTTCCTTGTAGATCACGTGCTTTCGTACCACAGGATCATACTTTTTCAACTCCAGCTTATCTGGGGTGCTCCGCTTGTTTTTGTCAGTCGTGTAGTAGTGACCTGTACCAGCGGAAGATACTAATTTAATCTTGTCACGCATGGTTTACACCTTCTCGCCACGTGAGCGGATATCCGCTAACACTGCATCAATACCTTGTTTATCAATAATACGCATGCCTTTTGTAGAGACGCGAAGACGTACAAATCGCTCTTCTGATTCAACCCAAAATCGATGCCAGTGCAAGTTCGGGAGGAAACGACGCTTCGTCTTGATATTGGAATGCGATACATTATTGCCAGTTGCAGGACCCTTTCCTGTTACTTGGCACACCTTTGGCATAATTTGATTCGCCTCTGTTGCTCAGACCCTGAAAAAATGGATGCGAATGATATCGTTGCCGGTAAGAACATACAAGTGACAATTAATCGCCGCTTCGAACGTCGGCTGTTTCTGCCGCCCGTGCTATGGTTGGCCCTTCAATCAAAAGAGAAGATATGTGACAAGAACATCCTGGCTGCAAAACAGACATATCGTCCTAGGCGTTACTGGTGGTATCGCCTGTTATAAGGCCTGCGAGCTCACTCGAGAACTTGGACGCCGCGGTGCTCTAGTACAGATAGTGATGACTGAGGCAGCTACCGCATTCGTCAGCCCTCTTACATTTCAAGCGCTTACCAATCGAGAAGTTCGTATTTCTGTGCTTGATGCAAAAGCTGAAGCTGGTATGAGCCACATCGAATTGGCCCGTTGGGCTGATCTAATTCTAATCGCCCCTTGCACCGCTAATACTCTGGCGCAACTTGCATCCGGACAAGCATCGGATCTCTTGACCACTCTTTGGACAGCGTCAGAATGTGACAAGGCCATTGCGCCGTCTATGAACCAGCAGATGTGGAAACACCTGCAAACACAAGAGAATCTGGCGCTTCTGATCGATGTTGGTGTTACAGTCATTGGACCAGACTCAGGAATACAAGCGTGCGGTGATATCGGATCAGGCCGGATGACCGAGCCGATGGAGGTTGTCAATACTCTTGAATCGCAGCTTACCCGAGGACCACTAGCACACAGGAAAGTGGTGATCACCGCAGGCCCTACTCATGAGCCGATTGATCCTGTTCGCTATCTGGCAAATCGTTCCTCAGGGAAGATGGGATTTGCACTGGCGGCTGCGGCGAGCAGGCTTGGAGGATCAGTCACGCTGATCAGTGGGCCAGCGCATCTGGAGACGCCATCAGGGGTCGCACGCATCGATATCGAAACCGCGCAAGAGATGCTGGTTGCAGTAGAAAACTCTCTCGACGATACAGATATTTTCATTGGTGCGGCAGCGGTCTGTGATATGCGACCCGCAAAGCCCTCCACTAACAAGTTGAAAAAGTCGATAGATAATTTATCGACTCTTGAGTTGACTGAAAATACAGACGTCATCCAGGCCGTTGCCAACGGTCGCCGACGGCCAACGGTCGTGATCGGTTTTGCAGCAGAAACAGACTCTGTTTTGGAAAACGCAAAAGAAAAGTTGTTAGCAAAGTCTCTGGATGCTGTCATAGCCAATTGCGTGGCTAATGGCGATATTTTTGGGCAGGATAATACGCAAGTAACACTAGTCCAGAATGACATGGAGAATCCATTAACGCCCGGCACCAAGGCCGAAGTGGCAATGGAGATCATGACCTTGATTTCTGAATTCTTATCTAAAAGGATCTAATGTGGGCCTTAAATTTAAACGACTCGATCCCCGCGTGGGCAACGATTGGCCAATTCCAGAAATCGGAACACTCGGCTCTGCCGGTGTGGATTTACGCGCATGCCTTAGTGAAGCCGTAACGCTCTCCCCCAGCGAAACCTTGCTTATCGGGACGGGGATCGCAATCTACATTGAAGATCCCGGCCTCTGCGCAATGATTCTTCCAAGAAGTGGGCTCGGACACCGCGGACTGGTGCTGGGAAATTTGGTTGGTCTAATTGATTCTGATTATCAAGGTGAACTGAAAATCTCTATGTGGAACCGTGCCACAGAGCCACAGATCATTGAACCCGGTGAACGCATCGCGCAAATGATTATTACCCCAGTAATTCAGCCAAATTTTGTCGAAGTTGATGACTTCGATACATCTCACCGAGGAGAGGGTGGTTTTGGCCACACCGGGACCAATTAATGAGCGAGATAAGTCAAACAATTTTTCGTGCTTACGATATTCGTGGCACCCACCCCGATCAACTAAACAGTAAGATGGTTGAAACACTCGGCCAAGCGATTGGGACTTATGCCAAGCATCAAGGTCAGTCGACCGTCGTGACAGCACGCGACGGTCGTTTATCAGGACCCGAGCTTCAAGATGCTTTAAACCACGGGTTGATTAAAGCTGGTATGCGGGTCATTGATATAGGAATGGTCCCAACACCGGTCCTATACCACGCGGCACTTACGCTAGGGACCGGCTCCGGTGTGATGGTCACCGGTAGTCATAACCCGCCAAAATTCAACGGTTTGAAGATGATGATCGGCGGCCATACGCTCTACGGTAAAGACATCACGAACCTTTATGAGGTGATTACGCAGTCTAAACTAGTGGTAGGTAAGGGTAGCCTCACCACCGAAGACGCACTTTCTCCATATATTCATCAAATTATCGGTGACATTCACCTCGTGAAACCGCTCAAAGTCGCAATCGATTGCGGAAATGGTGTCACCGGGGTTTGTGCGCGCTCGCTGTTTGAACAACTAGGCTGCAAAGTTTTCCCCCTTTTTACGGAGGTGGATGGAACCTTTCCAAACCACCACCCAGATCCGTCCAAGCCGGAGAATCTTAACGATGTCATGAGTTCCGTGCTATCCGAGAAATGTGATCTCGGCCTTGCATTTGATGGTGATGGAGATCGCGTAGGATTAATTACAGAAACAGGCCAATCGATCTTCGCCGACCGCCTAATGATGTTGCTGTCCCGGGATGTCCTCAGCAGAAATACTGGGGCAACCATCATCTATGATGTTAAATGTAGTCGACATCTGGGGCCTGTCATCAAACAAGCGGGCGGTCACCCTCTAATGTGGAAAACTGGGCACAGTCTTATTAAGGCTAAAATGAAAGAGACAGGTGCCCTGTTGGGCGGTGAAATGAGTGGCCATATTTTTTTTAAAGAGCGTTGGCTGGGGTTTGACGATGGACTCTATACGGCAGCTCGATTATTAGAAATTTTCGCGAAATCGAATCAAACCGTTTCATCAATGTTCGAAGCAATTCCCGACGATGTTTCAACTCCAGAACTCAATATTGAAGTACCTGACACCGAAAAATTTGCCATTGTTGAACGTGTAGCATCCATCATTGCAGATCAAGGGCTTCCTTTATCGACAATCGATGGTGTTCGCGTGGATCTTGACACTGGCTGGGGTTTAATTCGAAGTTCTAATACGACACCAAATTTGGTTTTACGCTTTGAGGCGGAATCGACTGAAGCCCTAGCAGAAATCCAGAGTACAATTCTGGATGCTCTAAAACAGGCTGAACCGACACTGGAACTTGGATCGATATGCTAAACCTGGCTCACGCGAAAGAAATTGCAAAGGTTCTCTCGGAGGCCCTTCCCTACATCCAGAAATTTTCTGGTCGCACTATCGTTGTAAAGTATGGCGGCAATGCGATGACCGATGACGCTCTGAAAGCATCTTTTGCGAGAGATATTGTACTTATGCAAGTCGTTGGAATGCGCCCCATCGTCGTGCATGGTGGCGGGCCACAGATTGGTGAGCTCCTTGAGCGGTTAAATATTGAATCAAAGTTCATTGACGGGATGCGCGTTACCAACGAAGAGACTATGGATGTTGTTGAAATGGTGCTCGGTGGTCAGGTCAATAAGGAGATCGTGAATCTTCTAAATCTTGCGGGTGGGCGCGCAATGGGCATAACCGGCAAGGACGGTCGATTCATCCGCGCAAGACAGCTGAAGATTGAACGAAAAAGTCCTGAACTTGAAGCTCCAGAGATTATTGATATCGGTCATGTCGGTCAGGTTGAGTCCATCGATACTAAAGTACTGACTATGTTGACTGAAAATAACGTGATTCCAGTGGTAGCACCGATTGGCGCTGGCCCTAACGGGGAGTCTTACAATATCAATGCAGATTTAGTTGCAGGAAAATTAGCTGAGGTTTTAAAAGCCGAAAAACTAATGCTCCTTACCAATACAGCCGGGGTTTTGGATAAAGCTGGAAAAGTTGTAACTGGAATTGTTACTGATGAGGTCAACGCGTTGATCGACGATGGCACAATTTCTGGTGGTATGCTACCCAAGGTAGAGTGCGCACTTTCTGCAGTTAATACGGGCGTCAACAGCGCTCATATTATTGACGGACGCGTTCCGCACTCAGTGCTTTTAGAGATCTTTACAGATCAGGGCGTTGGCACGCAAATATTGAGAAAACACAACTAAATCAGAGCTCCATATTGAGAGCGATATGCATCAATACGTGGTGCAACATTAGAGGCGAATCTCGGGTCATCACTGGTAAAAGCCAGAATATCATCAAGGGTGACAATGGAGATTGGGGTTAAACTAAAAAGGTCTGCCAGCTCTGAAAGCGCAGAGCTTGATCCATCCTGACCTCGTTCCTGTCTATCAACAGCCACACAAAATGAACTTAAAGTTGCGCCGTGATTCGAAATAAATTTGAAAGACTCTCTAACCGCGGTTCCAGCGGTCACTACATCATCAATCGCTAAAATCTGACCCGTTAGAGGTGCGCCAAGAAGTAATCCGCCCTCCCCATGGGTCTTGACTTCTTTCCGATTGAATGACAGCGGATGGTCCTGGTCGGCCTCCGCAAATGCCATGGCAACGGAAGTGGCAAGCGGAATTCCTTTATAAGCCGGACCAAACAATCCGTCGAAACGAACCCCTTTGTCAATAATTGCATCACGATAACAGCGACCCAAAATTTGGAGCTGACAACCACCTGAGATAGCAGACGCATTAAAAAAATACGGACTAACACGGCCCGACTTCAGGATGAATTCACCGAACTTTAGGGCACTAGAATCGAGAGCTAATTCCAAAAAGGACCGCTTATATGGGGACATAAGACACGTCTAACGTTACAATGGGCGAGTGAAATAGTATACCAGTTCTACTGGTCTCTCACTCCAGGGATAGAAAATCTTTTGATGCGGATAGTCAGCCTGCGCTGTAACGGACTCGTTTCGGCTGTTAAACAAGGCTTAACCGAATGGCTTGCAAGTAAGGACGCAGATGTGATCTGCCTCCAGGATATTCGCGTGCGCGAATACAAAGTAATTAATGACACGCGCTTTTGCCCCGAGGGCTTTGTACCTTTCTACTTTGAAGGCGAGGATGAGGGAAGAGGCGGCGTAGCAATATTCACGCGTCATACACCCAAGGCAGTAATGCGAGGTCTCGGTTCCTACGACTTAGATCGCGATGGCCGATACATTCAGGCCGATTTCGACCACGTCAGCATTGTGTCGATTCTTCCTCCATCTCCAACCAGTGATGCAAAGGAACTACGAGGCGCTTTCATCGAATCGTTAGAAATCTGGATGCGTAAAATCCGTAAGAAACGTAGACATTTCGTCTTCTGTGGGGACTTTGGTGTCGCTGCCCGAACACTCGATGTCGAGGAATGGCATCAACATAACGAATCTCCAGGATTCACGAAAGACGACCGTCTTTGGCTAGATCATCTATTAAATGATATTGGGTACGTGGACGCCTTTCGAGAGGTTTTTGTCAATGAACCCGCATACAGCTGGTTCCCTGCGGCCGATGTTTTTAAGATGCCAAATCCTGGGGGTTGGCGAACAGATCTGCAATTAGTTTCTCAAAAAATTTCACGTCGGGTGCTAGCCGCTGGGTATGTTACTAAAAGACCGTTTGATGATCGCGTGCCGCTTGTTGTGGACTACGATATTTCACTTAATGTCGACGCGGACTCTTAGAGATCTGCTAGTGCTGCTTTCTGCGCTTCGATAAGCTCTGCGATACCCAGCTCACCTAGGTCCAATAAGGTATTCAGCTCTTTTCGACTGAAAGGCGCTTCCTCCGCTGTTCCTTGAATCTCGATCAGCCTAGGACCCTCGGCCATTACAAGATTGAGGTCAGAATCAGCATTCGAATCCTCCGGATAATCGAGATCCAATACTGGTATGCCTTTATAAAGCCCGACAGAGACAGCAGCAACGAAACCAATCAGAGGGTCTTCTGTCAGCATACTATTGCGTTTCATAAAATTTAACGCGTCGACCAAGGCAACCATACCGCCTGTGATTGAGGCCGTTCGTGTTCCGCCATCTGCCTGTAACACGTCACAATCAATTGTGATTTGGCGCTCGCCCAGTTTCTTCAAATCCACGGCTGCTCGCAAAGAGCGGCCGATTAGGCGCTGAATTTCTTGTGTGCGTCCAGACTGTTTACCGCGAGTCGCTTCCCGATCAGATCGCGTATGCGTCGACCCCGGTAACATGCCATACTCTGCTGTTACCCAGCCCTGTCCTTTCCCTTTCATCCAACGTGGCACCTGGTCCGCGACAGATGCTGTAACAAGTACGCGAGTATCACCAAACTCAACTAATACAGAGCCCGCTGCATGACATGAAAATCGCCGGATAAAAGAAATTGGACGCATTGCATTGCATGCGCGACCGCTTGGACGCATAGCAGAACCTCTCTAATTAAACTAAGATTACGGGCTGAAATTCATTATGACTGTCTCAACTGGATCTTTCATGCCTTATGGCCAATTATTTGTGATATCAGCGCCATCCGGCGCCGGCAAAACTAGTCTGATAGCCTCTGCAGTAGAGAGCATTGCGGATCTCGCAGTCAGTATATCGCACACGACTCGGAGCCCTCGGTCTGGTGAAAAGGATGGCCGTGATTATCACTTTGTATCCGCTTCCGAATTCGAAAAGCTAATTGAATCTGAAGCTCTTTTTGAGCATGCCGAGGTATTTACTAATTATTACGGGACATCTAAGAGGGCAGTTGAAGCACAACTGGCCTCGGGAATAGACGTCATTCTAGAAATCGATTGGCAAGGGGCAGCCCAAGTTCGGCAAATAGCTCCCGAGGCTGTTTCTATATTCATCCTGCCGCCAACAAGAAAGGTACTCCGAGAAAGACTGATAGAGCGCAATCAAGACGATACTTTCATTATTGATGCTCGTATGGATGAAGCTGATGAAACAATCAGTCAAGCAACTCATTTTGACTACTGGATCATCAATGATGATTTCAAAAACACACTGGATCAATTAAGGTCGATTATCTTGAGCTACCGACAACGACGTGCGCGAATCCACTCCAAAAACCCAAGATTTTTAGAACATCTTCTCGGTTAACAATAAATTGCATATAATGTAAGACTGACAAATTTTCTTGGAGATTAAGCATGGCTCGAGTAACCGTCGAAGATTGTCTCGAAAACGTTGAGAATCGGTTCGAACTGGTAATGCTAGGAACCCGTCGTGCTCGCCAGCTTTCAACCGGCGGGAAGGATCCGCTGGTGACAGAAGAGAACGATAAACCAACAGTTATCGCCCTTCGCGAGATTGCTGAGGGCCTTATCAATAGGGAGGCGCTAGATGCTGAGGACGCGAAAACAGAAGCCGAACTCGAATTGGCTCGTGCACGCTTCGAGCCCCGTCAACCTATTTTCGATAACGATTTCTAGAGCATGAATGCCGCCGTCGAAACAATTGACGGCTTATGCAGTCGTCTGACCAGTTACCTTGAAGATGATGAAATTCATAGGGTCAGGCGCGCATATCTTTACTCAGAGCAAGCCCATGACGGACAAAAACGTAGGTCCGGCGATCCCTACATCATTCATCCACTCCAAGTTGCTGAAATCCTCGCAGATATGCGAATGGATCATCAAAGTCTTATGGCGGCGATGTTACATGACGTTATTGAGGACACAGGGATTGCGAAAGGTGCACTAAAAGACCAATTCGGTGAGGCTGTTGCAGAACTTGTCGATGGGGTAAGCAAGTTAAACCATATTAGTTTTGAAACCCGAGCAGAGGCTCAAGCAGAAAACTTCCAGAAAATGACGCTTGCGATGGCTCGTGATATCCGCGTGATCATTGTCAAACTCGCGGACAGACTCCATAACATGCGAACTATCGGCCCTCTGAATCCAGAAAAACGCCGGCGCATTGCCAAAGAAACACTCGATATCTACAGCCCTATCGCGAATAGATTAGGTATGTATGAACTCCGAAGCGAACTCCATGAACTGGCTTATCGAGCAATGTATCCAATGCGGATTGAGCGCATTGAACGTGCTGTTCAAAATGTTGCTGGAAACCGAAAAAAGATTGTTGCCGAAATTCTTGAATCGCTTGAAGGCGCCCTCGAAAACACAAGTATCAAAGGCCGTGTCGAGGGTCGCGAAAAGGCCGCCAATAGCATCTATCGTAAGATGTGCGACCAGAGGAAGTCGTTCTCTGACATTATGGACGTTTATGCGTTTCGAATCGTGACCGAATCGGTCGATGATTGTTATCGTGCCCTTGGAATTGTACATAATTTATACAAGCCAAGACCCGGACGTTTTAAGGATTACATTGCTATCCAGAAAGCGAACGGTTACCAGAGTCTGCACACCACATTATTTGGCATGCATGGCGTTCCTATCGAAATTCAGATTCGTACATCAGAAATGGACGCGATGGCCTCAGGAGGAATCGCAGCCCATTGGCTTTACAAAGCAGGCTCGGACGACACGGCGGCAGTGCAACGCACAAACCGCTGGGTTCAGGGTCTTCTAGAGATCCAACAACGCGCGGGTAATTCACTCGAGTTTATTGAAAACGTTAAAATTGATCTGTTTCCCGACGACATCTATATTTTTACCCCGAAGGGTAAAATCATGGAACTATCAACGGGAGCAACGGCCGTTGACTTTGCATATGCGGTTCACACCGATGTTGGAAATCGTTGCGTGGCCTGCCGCATCGACAAGGCCTTAGCGCCCCTCTCTACAGTTTTGCAGTCAGGACAAACAGTCGAGGTTGTTACCGCAAAACACGCAAAACCAAATCTGGGCTGGTTGTCATTTGTGGTGTCCGGGAAAGCGCGATCGGCAATCCGTCATTTCTTGAAAAATCAACAGCGTTCAGAGTCTGTTAGTTTAGGACAACGTCTTTTAAATCGAGCACTTGCAAATCTCGAATCGAGCTTCGATCAAGTCACTGATCTGCAGAAACAACAACTTGTCGGTGACGCAGAATTAGCGGAATTTGATGACATATTAGAAGACATTGGGCTCGGTAACAGAGTAGCTTACTCCGTGGCGCGGAGGCTGATGCCGGATGCGGATACTGAACCAGCTAAGCTTTCACGAACTAATGACGCGAGCCCGCTAGCAATAAAAGGCTCCGAGGGATTGCTAACCAGTTACGCAAAATGCTGCCGTCCGATTCCAGGCGATCCGACCGTCGGACACATCTCGAAAGGGCGTGGCATGGTTATCCACCACGAGACCTGCCACAACGTATCAGAGATCCGGGATAATCCGGAAAAATGTGTTTTCTTGACTTGGGATGATGATCTCAACGGAGAGTTCTACACCGCGCTCAGAATCCAAGTTGAGGCACAAATAGGCGTTATTGCTAAAATAGCATCTGCTGTTTCAGTCGCTGGGGCAGCCATCGATCGAATAAATCGCGAAGAGAGAGATGCTAAGATCAGTGTGATCGTTATTGAAGTTGGCGTTCGTGACAGACAACATCTTGCAAATGTTGTTCGCCATATTCGTCGGATCAAGGCGGTCATGAAAATCTCACGTGTACGGGCCTAGTCATGAATAAGAGTTTTATTGCTACAGAAGATGCACCTGCTGCTATTGGGACCTACTCTCAAGCTGTAAAGGTTGGTCAAACACTTTATTTATCTGGCCAAATTCCTTTAATTCCCGACAGTATGCTTTTGGTTGAAGGTGACATCGAAGCAGAACTGCGTCAGGCTTTCACTAACCTCAAAGCAGTCTGCGAGGCGGCCGGAGGCTCACTGAACCACTTGGCCAAGGTCAATATTTTCCTGACAAATCTTGATCATTTCCCAGTTGTTAATCAGGTTATGGACGAATTCTTTGAGGCGCCTTTCCCAGCACGAGCCGCAATCGGTGTAGCCGCTTTACCGAAGGGGGCTAGAGTTGAGGTAGATGGCATCATGGTCGGGTAAGCACAGAGTCCAAAGTCGGATGTCGTAGTGCAGGCATCTGAGCTCTGTATCTGGTAGTAATAATTCGACCGACCTCAGCAGAATGAATTTTTGATCGAGTACCGTCTAAACGATCAAAGATCTGGCGGTATTGAGTCGACCCGCGATCGACGCCGTGAACAAGATTGGGCGTGGCCGCATGATTATGATGATCTACTACCAAACTACGTAACCAATTAACAGCATCATCTCGGTGGATTCGATTAGATATCGATTCGGGATTCAACTTTTTGCGCATCACCGGATCTCTTAATCGGTCCAGACTTTGCGCTGTATAAAGACCCGCGAATCGTAAGACAGTGGTTCTTACCTGAATTTCTGAAATATTGTCCTCTGCTTCCTTCACAAGAATTCCTCTCCAATGATCCGGCAATGGCAAAACCGACTCATCCAATAAGCCCGTCTGATTTTGCCCAAATACAGCGGTGGAGCTCACCCAAACCACACGATGCCCGCGACCTAGTAACGAGGCAAGGTATCTAAGCCTTGCTGATACCCCGACATATCGCCGACGATATGCATCCTCAGTCCGAACGTCCGGTGTTACGATCGCCACGATCACCGCATTTTCAGAAAGCGGAAGGTTTGCTAACCGGTTCCAACTTTCTGATAGGTCTAAGTCGAGACTCAAAAAGGTCGCATCGTTTTCTACCTGTGATCTTCGCACCCCCAGCACGCGAAATTTTTCTGACTCGAGCTCAGTTTTCAGGTTGCCACCTAACCGGCCACAGCCTAGGATGAGGATATCCCAAGGATTAGACATAACAATGACCCTCACAGAAATTCGATATATTATCGCCGTGGCGGACGAAAAACATTTCGGACGCGCAGCCTCGAGATGCTTTGTCAGTCAGCCTACCTTGTCTATCGGTGTGAAGCGACTTGAAGATGAACTCGGTGTTACCCTTTTCGAGCGCAGCAAGTCAGGGGTCCATTTAACTGCAGTCGCAGAACAGCTAGTTGAGAAAGCTCGCGATATCCTTCGCGAAGTTGATTCATTTAAGGAGCTATCAGACCATCTTAAAGATCCCTTTCTTGCTCCTCTCCGGATAGGGGCAATCTATACGATAGGCCCGTATTTATTTCCATCCCTCCTACCTGCGCTTAAAACGGCTGAACCGAGGCTGAAGCTATACATAGAAGAGAGTTTCACGGGGACGTTGCGTCAGATGCTAAAAAAAGGGCAACTCGACGCCATCATTGTAGCCTTGCCCTTTACCGAGCCAGACATAGAAGTTCGCGAGCTATACACCGAACCATTTGAGGTCTTGCTCCCAGCGAGTCATCCATGGTCTTCGGAACCAAGTATTCCTCCAAAACATTTACATACAGAAAATGTTTTGTTGCTCGGCGAAGGACATTGCTTCCGCGATCAAGTCATTGATGCCTGTCCTGCGCTTTCGCAGTCAATCTATGATAGAGGCAATTTAGTCGCCGAAGGTAGCTCACTGGAAACCCTGAGGCACATGGTGGCGTCAGGTCTCGGTGTGACCGTCCTCCCTGCCTCTGCGGCTGGTCTCGAAAACTACGCGCCCGGTTTTCTAATAACAAAGCCCTTCGCAAAGCCTGAACCATCACGAATGGTAGCCGTGGCATGGAGAAAACAATTTCCAAGAATGGAAGCCATCGAACTATTGGTTGATGTCATCAGAAAACAAGTTGGCCCCGAACTCAATGCCAGACACCAGGCTGCCTAGCGAACTGCAGGCTCTAAAGGGCGTCGGTCCAAAGGTTGAGCACGCACTAAACCGGCTTGGCTTATTCTCACTACGAGATCTGTTGTTCCATTTACCAGCGCGCTACGAGGACCGAACTACGCTCGTGAACATCGCTGATTCAAAACCAGGGGTACCGCAGCTATTTCAGGGCGAGATTACCTCGCAGGCGACCATTCCGGGGCGCCGTACGCACGCTGTCCTGACATTTGAAGACGTAACCGGTGCCGCGCGCATTCGACTGTTTCATTTTTCACGTGCATACATCGCAACACTCAGGGCAGCAAATTCCGTAAGAATTTTTGGAGAACCCCGGGTATATCAGGGCGTCACGGAGTTCATTCATCCAGAGATTTCCGCCTTTAAATCAGAGCCGCCTCCTCTGGATAATACTTTGACGCCTATCTATCCGACCACCGAAGGACTCTCACAACCAAAACTCAGGGCGATTGTTCAGCAAGCACTTGCCAAGGGACCAGATTTCTTTGCGCTTGAGGAACTTCTTGATCAGGACTACACGCAACATCAGCCAGAACTCTGGGAGGCATTAACAGCACTTCATCAACCCGCACGAAACTTGCCTGCTACTGCATACATCGAACGATTAGCGTTTGAAGAACTTCTCGCGCATCGACTCCTATTACTTACCCGCCGAGAAGACTACACAAGACTTAAGTCACCACGACTTAAAATGATAAAAAATCATAATCGGTCGGTGTTAACCAAAGCGTTGCCTTTTGATCTTACAAATGCCCAATCAAGTGTGGTCCGGGAGATTGATGGGGACCTGACGCGTGGTCATCCGATGCTACGTCTGCTGCAAGGTGATGTTGGCTCAGGTAAGACCCTTGTAGCGGCACTTTCCGCGCTACCTGTCATCGATGCCGGTTTTCAGGTTGCTCTGATGGCCCCGACCGAACTCCTATCTGAACAACATGCGAGCCAATTTTCAGAGTGGTTTAGCCCATTGGGTATCTCAGTTGGATGGTTGACCGGTTCTATGAAAATCCGACCGAGACGTGCGATGCTGGAGCATCTTGCTAACGGCAAATGCCAAATGGTGATCGGCACCCACGCACTGTTTCAAGATGAAATCCATTTTGACCGATTGGGTCTGGTGATTGTCGATGAGCAACATCGATTTGGCGTCACCCAACGCCTATCGCTCCGGGAAAAAGGTCAAAATTTGATACCGCATCAGTTAATCATGACTGCGACACCAATCCCTCGTACCTTGGCGATGACACACTTTGCGGATCTTGATATCTCGGTCATCGATGAACTCCCCCCCGGCAGAACACCCGTTGATACACGCATTTTGAATCAGTCTCGCGCCACCGAAATAACCGACCGGCTCGATACACAATTCAATGAAGGCGGCCAAGCATACTGGGTCTGCACTTTGATCGAAGAGACAGAACAATCTGTAGCGGAAGCTGCTGAGAGCAGGGTGGAAAAACTTAAACAACAGCTACCACATCGACGTATTGGTCTAGTACACGGACGCATGAAAACTGACGAGAAATCAGTAATCATGACCGCGTTTGCTTCCGGTGACTTGGATCTTTTAGTCGCGACAACCGTCATCGAGGTTGGTGTCGACGTCCCTAACGCAAACATTATGGTTATCGAAAATCCTGAGCGCCTCGGTCTTGCGCAGCTGCATCAGCTACGGGGCCGGGTGGGACGTGGTGCGCGTGTAAGTTTCTGTATCTTGCTAGCCGGTGACTCGATCTCGCAGCAATCACGTGAGCGACTGAGCCTTCTGAAAACTACAAACGATGGATTTGAGCTAGCCGAGGCTGATCTGCGTCTCCGCGGTCCCGGTGATGTCACAGGCACACGACAGACCGGAGAACTATCGTTCAAGGTCGCCGACCTTAGCCAACACGCACATTTGCTAGATGAAATCGCATCCCTCTCTGAAACCATACGAGTCAATCACGGGGAGGCCCGGGATCAGCTTATTGAAAGATGGATCGGGCATGAGGAACACTTCGTCAATGTCTAAGATCCACACGCTCGCTTCCTACATCCCATTATGGATACAGGTCACCCGCCTTGATCGGCCAATCGGTTGGATGGTGCTTCTTTGGCCTACATGGATCGCCCTTACATTGGCAGGATTTTCCGCAAACGAATTCAAACCAGATACATGGGTCATATTCACGCTTGGGGTGATTATCACGCGCAGCGCGGGCTGTGTGATCAATGACCTGACCGACCGAAAATTCGATAAATACGTCAAACGGACCCAAGCCCGCCCAATCACAACCGGCAACCTGTCAGTCAAAAATGCTGTAGCCGTAACGATCATCTTACTGATAACCGCATTTTTTTTAGTACTCCAAACCAATCAGCAGACTGTTTATCTATCGTTCATTGCGCTCGGTCTTGCGATCGTCTATCCCTGGCTCAAACGGATCACATTCTGGCCGCAGATTGGACTGGGTCTCGCATTCTCCATGGCAATTCCGATGTCATTCACGGCCTATGAGCAACCAATCGACCGAATTGTATGGGCGCTGTTTCTTGGTAATGTCGCTTGGACACTGGCCTACGATACCCTCTACGCTATGGTGGACCGCGACGACGATCTGCTGATCGGTGTGAAATCGACCGCCATCGTATTCGGGCGCTATGATCTGTTCGCCATTGGCTGCTGTCAGCTAATCGCCATCTCTGGGTTTGGCTATGCGTTCTGGCTGGCCGAGCTCAATCCACTTAGTGCGTTAGGTGTCTTTGCTGCCCTCGGACTAGCCTTGCGTGAGCACGCTGTCGCTCGGTCACGGTCGCGTGAGGCATGCTTCAAGGCTTTTCTAAAAAGTCACCGTTTTGGGGCGGCCCTGTTTCTTGGAGGACTTCTGGGGGTGTTGTAAAAAATTTTCGAGCTCGGGTAGTGGAAAAAATTTAATGCGTTAAATGTACGAGCGCGTATCCGATCAATTTTCTTCCTCAACATACTGTCTCAGACTCTAACTTTCCTTACCCATAGCCAGAGTGTGGTCGTGGTATCTCGAAAATTTCTATCGGGCAATATTCACCGTCTCAGGCATGACGAGAAAGCAACCTGATAGAGCGTACAAAGGAGAAGCAGACTAAATCCAACAAAAATCCCCGATTGCTGGGTAACGAACCCGATTATCGCCGGGCCTAACATAATCCCCCCATAGCCTAGAGTCGCGACCCCCGCCAGGCCCTGGCCGGGGGTAACCAAGGGATCATTCGCGGCCCGAGCGCAGCCGAGCGGGAAAACAGGGGCGAGACCAAACCCCAACAATAGGAACCCAATCAGGACAACACCCAAAGAAGAAACAAACAAGACGATACAAAGTCCCAACGTGGCCAACAGGCCCCCAAACCAACAGACGCGGATGGCCCCAAACTGCCCTACCAAATTGTCGGCGAGCATCCGGCCCGTAAACATGGCCAAGCTAAACGTAACAAAACCACTCACTGCCATTGCCTCAGTGAGATTGAGTCTCTCTTGCAGGAATATTGCAGCCCAATCGGCTACGGCTCCCTCGGTAAGAGCGGCACAGAACATTAAAAAACCGACTAACCATAGACTCTGATGAGGCAAAGCAAACGCCGGCGTCGACTCCTTAACAATCGATCCCGCCCAGGCAACCCGGGACGCTAACCCCGCAAAACCGCCCATGATCGATACCACCAACAAAAAATGTTGCTCGATGGAAAAACTGAGCTTGATCGCCGTCAATCCGACCAAGCCACCAATGCCAGCGGATAGACTCCAGTACGCGTGAAGTGAGGAAATAATCGACTTAACACCTCCCCGTTCGACTTCCGCACCCCAGCCGTTCATCACCACATCCAAGGCACCGATCGACGCGCCAAGTACCGCAACAGATAATGTTAAAAACAAAGGCGTGGGCGCGAACGATGTAAGGATTAAAGAGGCCAACGTAGACCAGGCAAGATATTTACTGACCCGTGCGGAACCATATAGGTCCATAGCTCGTCCAGCTAAAGGGAACGACGCAATGCTCGCTAACGCAAGAACCGATAAGATGGTGCCTAATTGTGCTGGCTCTAAATCCAGCTGATTTTTAAATGTGGGAATACGTGAGGCCCAGGTACCAAAACTGGCTCCAGAGATGGCAAAAATCGTGGCTACAGCCCCGTAAGGCGTCATAGGCTCCCCTACTATTTTGGTGCAAAAAACTCGCTATGCACTGAAGCCTGTCATCTATAAATCCGCGGAGAACACCAAGGGCGAGAAAGATTTCCAGCTTGCGAGCAAAGATCTCGAATACGCTCGGTTAGTTGATCCCTATCATTTATGAAAACTGATTCTCAAAACTCCACGCGTTGGGTTTAAGATTGGAACAAGGTTCAATAATTCGATATCCAAGAGGGTCAGATTTGACACGACACTTGCCTTTCGGATCGCAAACCCTCCCCAGCAGCCTCTGCTAATACCAGTGCCTCAAGCCCGTCTGTGCCGGTTACAAGAAGTGCAGACCCTGTGATCAAACAATCAACGAATGCGCTATCTCCCCACGATAAGCAGCTTTGTAGCGGGTCATGAAAAAGTGCTCCAGCGGACTTTCCGAAATTCCTATCTCTCCAAGACCTGGTGGGTTTTCCTCTCGCGTCAAATTCTCTGGCGGGGCCGTTCTCCGGGCGAATGATACTAATCATCAGCGATTAGCGGCCCGGAATATTGTGTCACACCTACCGAAATCGCATAGCACGCAAGTTCGGTAGTTTTGGGTATCTCGAAGTCTTTCCCCTCACGCTTACCTTTCTCGTAGTATT
>MDTB01199567.1_pt1 | contig 19412 bp, 19 predicted proteins | sample 811161 | NCBI WGS metagenome assembly MDTB01 (sample SAMN05326650, study PRJNA326480) | marine metagenome | isolation source: seawater | place: Mediterranean Sea | collected 2009 | reverse complement strand
CTATTACAAGATTTGATAATATAGATAACATTGAAGTATTAGATATTGGGTGTGCCTGTGGAGGATTAGGAAATGCTTTAAATAAGAAATTTAACATTTCTAATTATACTGGAGTAGAAATAAATAAACAGGCTGCTGAATATGGAGAAATATTAAATAATGATTTAAAAATAATGCAGGGAGATTTTCTAGAAATTACAAATAAAATTAAAGAAAATCACTTTGATTTAGTTTTTTCTCTAAGTTGTATAGATTGGCAAAATAATTTTCAGTTGATGTTAGAAGAATCTTGGAAAAAGGTTAAAAGTGGAGGTTATTTTATTGCGAGCTTTAGAATTACGGACCAAAAAAGTGTAAATAATATAAAGTCATCCTATCAATATATAAATTATGAAAAGAAAAGATCAGGGGAGATTGCACCTTATGTAATTTTTAACCTTAATGATTTATTAAAATCAATTATTAAATTGAATGCTGAAAATATTTATGGATACGGGTATGCTGGTGTGCCGAGCAGTACAGCCATATGTCCATACGATAAATTATGCTTCAGTGTACTTGCGGTTCAAAAGCCTTACTTAGATAAGAAAGAACATCCTAGAATTGATTTAGATTTTCCTAGACAATTTTTAGAATGTATAAAAATATAGTTTTAAGTAGAGATATAGTTTTTTAATGATAGAAAAATTAATCAAAGATTCAGTTTTAAGCAATGAACTTGTTAGGCCTTTTGGGTGGGACTCAGTTCCTAGGGATGATACAAAAATTTGGCTTGATAAAAATGAAAATGTTGATCCTGAATATCAAGAATTTATTAGTCAAGTTGCTCTAGAAATACCAAATATTTCAAAATCTACCTATCCAGAACCCGCAATACTTTACAAAAAACTATCTGATTTAGACAATGTTCCTATTGATAGTTTGTTTCTTACAGCGGGTAGTGATGGAGCTATCAGATACAGCTTTGAATTATTTATCAATCCTAAAGACAAGATTCTCATTACAAGTCCGAGTTTTGCAATGTATGACATTTATTGTAGGATTTATGGAGCTCAAACTCATAAATTGTATTATCAACAATCATCTAATGGCCCTATTATTGAATTTGAAAATATTTTAAAAACGTTAATTCAGATAAAACCAAAAATGTTTTGCCTGCCTAATCCTGATAGTCCCACAGGAAATATTTTAAGTTATGACCAGATTATGGAAATAATTAATTTATGTAATAAAGAGAATATAATTTTACTTATTGATGAAGCTTATTATCCTTTTTATCCTCATTCTTTTTCAAATAAGATTGGATCCTTTAAGAACTTGATTATAGCAAGGACATTCTCAAAAGCTTGGGGTCTTGCAGGGTTAAGGACAGGGTATTTGATTGGACATCCAGAAATAATAAAGTATTTTCATAAAATTAAACCAATGTATGAAATAGGAACCTATAGTACAGCATTCATAGAAAAAATGCTTGATCATTCTGAAAAAATGACTCTGTCAATTCAGAATATCATAGATGGAAAAATTTTTTTTTTAAAAGAGATGGAAAAATTTGGATTTGATACACTTAAAAGTGAAGGAAATTTCCTTCATGTTGCTTTTGGAGAGGGTTCTGAAAAAATCCATAAAGAACTGAGCGATATAGTTTTATACAGAAAAAATTTTAAAGAAGATTGTCTAAGAGGTTATTCTCGATTTACAGCAACCACAAAAGAAAATTTCAAACCAATTATTAAAAAAATAAAAAGTACCCAGGTTAAATGAGTAATAAAGAAATTAATTTTGCCATTATTGGATGTGGAAGAATAGCAGGACATCATTGTAGAGCAATTACAGAATTGAATGGTGCAAAGCTTGTTGCTGTGTGTGATTTGGAAATAGAAAAAGCCGATAATTATGCAAGGCAGTTTGGCGTCAAATCTTATCTAGATTTTGATAAGATGCTCAATGAGAACAAAAACATAGATGTAGTTACTATAATAACTCCCTCGGGTATGCATTATGAACATGCGCTAAAAATTATAAAAAACTTTAAAAAAAATATCATTGTTGAAAAGCCAACATTCTTAAGATCATCTCATTTCAATGATATTGAAAAGCAAGCTACTATAGAAAACGTTAAAATATTTCCCGTATTTCAAAACAGACACAATTATGCAGTCCAAAGAGTAAAAAAAGCTATAGAGTTTAAAGAACTTGGCGATCTAAGCCTAGTATCTGTGAGAGTTAGGTGGTGTAGACCTCAAAGATATTATGACTTAGCTCCGTGGAGAGGCACATTTGCAATGGACGGGGGCTGTTTAACAAATCAAGGAATTCATCATCTAGATTTATTGAGATTTCTTGGTGGAGAGATAAAACAAGTTAATGCAACCATGAGAACTATAGGAGCTAACATAGAAGTTGAAGACACGGTTGTCGGGACAGTTCAATATACTAACAAAACTATTGGTTCGGTTGAAGTTACAACATCTGCTAGACCTGACGATTTTGAGGCAAGTATTTCAGTTGTAGGTAGTAAAGGATTAGCACAAATCGGGGGAATAGCAGTTAACGAATTACAGATATTTACTCCTAACCCTTCAGATTGTGAAAAGTTTTCAGAAGACTTTTCAGGCAATGTTTATGGTAATGGACATCTCAAAATTTATAATGAAATAATAAGTGATATGAATAACAAAGATATTTTCTCTGTTTCATTTGATGACGCCAGAAAAACAATTGAACTTTTAAATGCATTTTATGTGAGCAATGAGTCTCAAAAAACTACCGATTTATCTGAAAAAAAAGATAGTATTTATTTGGGAAGAGAAGATGAAAATTTATCAAAACTTTATCGTTATAAATAAATGACTAAATTAATAGGAATTGTGCCTGCAAGGATGGCTGCCTCGAGGTTTAGAGGTAAGCCACTTCATAATATTTTAGGAAGACCTATGCTTGAGCATGTTTATTTAAGAGCAAGTATGTACAATCATTGGGATAGTCTAACAATTGCTACGTGCGACACTGAAATCATAGACTTTTCAAAAAAACACAACTTTCCAGTTGTTATGACTAGCAATAAACATACACGTGCCTTAGATAGAGTAGCTGAAGCTGCAGCAGCAATTGAAAAAAATCTCAAGGAAGATGACCTCATTGTTTGTGTTCAAGGAGACGAACCAATGCTTGAGCCAGAAATGATAGATGCAGTTTTAAAACCTTTGATTAAGTCAAAAAATATACCCTGCACAGTACTAGCAATGCATATTACTGAAGAAAATTTATGGTTAAATAAAGACACTGTGAAAATTATTCATAATGAAGAAGGAAAAGTGTTATATACATCAAGAGCCCCAGTTCCATATTCTAAGGAGAATTTTTCAAATGAATTATATGCGAGAAGAATATATGGAATTTTTGCATTTCGTTGGAAATACCTCGATATGTTCATAAATCATCAAGAAACTAGATTAGAACAAATAGAAGCATGTGACAGTAATCGTATTTTAGACATGGATTTTGACCAATACATTGCTCCATATCCTTCTCGGAAGTCATTTTCAGTTGATAGTCCTGAGGATATTGCATTAGTTGAAAAGTTCATGACAAAAGATAAATATCACGGGTCATATTAATTATTTTTTAAATTTATGAAATTAAAAGTAGGAATAGTTGGCTATGGAGTCGTTGGTAAAAGAAGAAAAGAATATATAGATAAAAACAAATATTTCAAAACTGTTGCTGTAAGTGATGTAAACTTTAAAAATGATGGGGTGTTTGACGATGGCGTATTATACTTTAATAACTATAAAAAAATATTTTCAGCTAAATTAGATGTTTTATTTGTATGTCTTCCAAATCGATACGCTCCTAAAGCAACAATTGAAGGCTTAAAAAATAATTTGCATGTATTTTGTGAAAAGCCCCCTGGGAGGTCAGTTAAAGATATATTAAATGTAATAAAAATCAAAAATACTAAAAAAAATCTGAAGTTAAAATATGGATTCAATCATAGGTACCACGACTCAATAATTAATGCGAAAAAAATTATAGACTCTAAAAAATTTGGCAGGATTATTAATTTTAGAGGTATTTATGGTAAAAGTGTAATTATACCATTTACTGGTGAGTGGAGATCTAAAAGATCTGAAGCTGGTGGAGGCATATTACTAGATCAAGGTATTCACATGCTTGATATGATGTTATATTTCTCCGATAATTTTATTAAAGTTCACAGCTTTATATCTAACAACTTTTGGAATCATAATGTAGAAGACAACGTCTACACTATAATGAAAAGTAAAAGTGGCATTGTAGGAATGTTACATTCTACTGCGACTGAATGGAGGCATAAATTTAGATTAGAAATAACGTTAGAAAAAGCGCAGCTTGAGCTAAGTGGTATTTTATCAGGTAGTAAAAGTTATGGAGAAGAAAAACTAATAGTTACTGTAAAAAAAGATTATAATTATAAAAAAATTCCAAAGGAAAAGATTAGTAAATATAAACATGATAAATCATGGATGAGAGAAATTAATGAATTTGCACATTGCATAGTCAATAATAAAGATATAGAAAATGGTAGTTGTGTTGATGCCTTAAATGTGATGAAACTAATCGAGAAAATTTATAAATCGGATAAAGAATGGAAAAAAAAATACAGACTGTAAAAAATATAAATGTCCTAGCTAAAAAATCTAAGCTGCCTAGTAAATTCATGAAAAAATATATTGTTCAGCTTAACAGAGCTATTGAGTCTGTTGACGCTAATGAAATTGACAAACTGGTTTATTCTCTTGAGAAAGCGAGAAAAGGCGGAAATACAATTTTTTTAATTGGGAATGGGGGGTCTGCTACAACAGCTAGTTCAATGGCCAACGATCTAGGATTTGATATTGTCAAAAAAACAAAAACTAAAAAGCCATTTAAATTTTTGTCTTTAACCGATAATAATTCTGTTGTTACAGCTATTGCAAATGACATAGGTTATGATGAAATATTTTTAAACCAATTAAAGATACACTTCAGAAAAGGAGACCAACTTATTGCAATTTCTGCAAGTGGCAATTCACCAAATATTTTAAAGGCCGTAAAGTGGTTTAAAAATCAAAAAGGAAAAGTTATTTCGTTCTTAGGATTTGACGGAGGAAAGCTTCTTAAGCTTTCAGATATAGTTTTGCACGTAAAGACTCAAAAAGGAGAATATGGACCAGTAGAGGATGCACATCTTATAATAAATCATATTTTAGCTCATTGGTTTCAATCAACGGTGAAATAAATTTTCAATTTTCATAATGGTAAAAAAAATACTAATAGGACCTTCATCTTTTGATCCAAATTCTTCAGGGCCCTTAATTAAATTAAAAGAATCAGGTTTGGATGTCATAGAAAATCCCTTTAAAAGAAAAATAAAAAAACAAGAGTTAATGCATATTTTGAATAAAGATGTAATTGGTCTTTTAGCTGGACTTGAAATTCTCGATGATGAGGTTTTGTCATCTTCTAGTTTAAAAGTTATATCAAGAGTAGGTTCAGGAATATCAAATATTGATACTAAATCAATTGAAAAAAATAATATAAAATTATTTTCTATACCTAATGGACCAGTTGACTCAGTAGCAGAGCTCACTGTAGGAAATATAATAAACCTTTTCAAATACACTATTCCAATGAATAACTATATGCATACCAAAAGTTGGAATAGAATATTAGGAAATGAAATGAAAAATAAAAATGTTGTCATTATAGGATTTGGTAGAATTGGAAAAAGATTAGCAAATATTCTAAGCTCTTTTAATATGAATATCTTCATAGTTGATCCTTTTATTAATCAAAATAAAATGAAAGATGATTTTAAATTCCTTAATTTGGAGGAAGCCTTAGCAATAGCTGATATTGTTACTATTCACGTGAATATAGAAGAGTGCATCATTTCAGATCGAGAATTTGGAATGATGAAAAAAGGCTCCTATTTATGCAATGCCTCAAGAGGAGGAGTTGTTGATGAAGAAGCTTTGATTAGATCAATCGAAAATAATGGAATTTCTGGAGCATGGATTGATGCGTTTGTTGAAGAGCCTTATTTTGGTAAAATGAGTCAAATGGATCAAATTATCTTAACTCCTCATATAGGATCTTTTACAAAAGAATGTAGATATAATATGGAGATGGAAGCAACAGAAAATCTTCTAAATCATATATGAATATAGATTTTAAGAAAAAAAATATATTAATTACTGGCACAAGTCGTGGAATAGGCAAGGAATTAGCTGAGTCATTTTTTAAGAAGGGAGCAAATATTTTTTCAACAAGTACTCAAAGAAAAAAGACTAGGTTCTCTAAAATTGGAGGAAACAAATGGACTCACTTTTCAGTTGACTTCAATAATGATTTTGAAGTTAAGGCGTTTATTAGAAGGTTAGAAAAATTACCTCGTATAGATATTTTGATAAACAATGCAGGTGTAAATAAAATTGAAGATTTTACGAAAATAAAAGAGGAAGATTGGCTTAAAATAAATAAAATTAATTTAACATTGCCTTATTTAATTTCAAAAACTGTTTCACGAAAGATGAAGCAGCAAAAAAAAGGTCATATAATTAATATTTCTTCTATTTTTGGAGTGATAAGTAAAAAGAAAAGAGCAACATACTCGGCTTCTAAATCCGGTTTAATAGGACTTACTAAGGCAATGTCATTAGATCTTGCTGGATCAAATATTTTAGTCAACTCAGTTTCTCCTGGTTTTGTAAAAACAGATTTAACTCGAAACATTCTCACTAATCAAGAAATTAAGGCTTTAAGTGACGAAGTCCCATTAAAAAGATTTGCCCAAAGTAAAGAGATTGTGCAATTAGTAACTTTTTTATGTAGCAAATTTAATACATATATTACTGGACAAAATCTAGTTATTGATGGCGGTTACACCATAAAATAGATATGCACAAAAGAAAAATCATTATTAAATCCTCAAAACAAAACTATTCTATTGAATTATTGAATATTTCTAAGGCAAACTTTAAGGCAAATATTGACACAAATGACATTTTACTTGTAGATAAAAAAGTATTTGAAAAGTATAAACTCTCAAAATTTATTTCTAACAAAAATATAATAAAAATTAATGCAAGTGAGAAGTCAAAATCTTTTGAAAATTTGAATGGAATAATTAATCAAATTATAAAAAAAAATTTTAATAAAAATAATAAACTTATAATTATTGGTGGTGGTATAACCCAAGATATAGGAAGTTTTATTGCTTCTATTTTATTTCGAGGGATTGATTGGATTTTTTACCCTACTTCTTTTTTATCACAGTGCGATAGTTGTATAGGTGGAAAAACTTCAATTAATTTTTATAGTAGAAAAAATCAAATAGGCAATTTCCATCCTCCAAAAAAAATTTTTATTGATGTAAATTTTTTGAACACATTATCAAAAAAAGAAATTAACTCTGGTATAGGTGAAATGGCACATTATTTTTTAGTATCTGGAAAAGAAGATGTTGCATATTTTAAATTAAGATATCAAAAAGCTATGCAACTTAATGTTAATGCATGTGAACAATTAATTTTTAAATCTTTAAATATTAAGAAGAGATTTATTGAAAAAGATGAATTTGATAAAAAAGAAAGACTTTTACTGAATTATGGACACACTTACGGACATGCAATTGAATCCATTACCAATTTTAAAATTCCACATGGTATAGCTGTTGCTCACGGAATGAATATGGCGAATTTTATTTCTCATAAATTAGGATTATTAAAGTATGAAAAATTTGAAATGGTTAGAGAAATCTTAGATCCCATTTGCAAAGATTATTTACCTAAAAATATTAATATCAATCATCTAATCAAGGCTTTAAAAAAAGATAAGAAAAATATTAATAGCAATATTAGATCCATTTTAGCTAAGGACATTGGCCATATGATTGTAAGAGAAATTGTAGTTAATGATAATTTTAAAAAAATACTTTATGAATTTAAAAGAAAATATTTTAGACTATGAAAGAGTCATCAAAAATTTCGATTTTTAATAATTGCTTTAAAAATAAAAACGTTATTGTAACTGGTCATACAGGATTTAAAGGATCATGGCTTTCCTTGTGGCTGACAACCTTAGGCGCAAATGTAAGGGGGATATCACTAGATCCTATTACTCATCCGTCACATTTTAAAGAAATAAATTTAACAGAAAAAATTAATGATAGACGTTGCAATATATTGAACAAAAAAAAACTTGAGAAAGAAATTATTTCTTTTAAACCTCATTTTATTTTTCATTTAGCTGCTCAATCATTAGTAAATAAATCTTTAAAATTACCTCACACAACATGGGAAACAAATGTGATTGGTACAATTAATATATTAGAATGTTTGAGAAAAATAGAACATAAATGTGTTGGAGTGATAATTACAAGTGATAAATGCTACGAGAATAAAGAAATTCTGAGAGGGTATAAAGAAGATGACGAACTCGGAGGCGTAGATCCCTACAGTGCGTCAAAAGGGTCAGCAGAATTAGCAATCCGTAGTTATATTAAATCTTACTTTTCATCAAATAAATCAAAGGTAAGAATTGCTATTGGAAGAGCAGGAAATGTTATTGGCGGCGGAGATTGGTCGGAGGATCGTATACTTCCTGATTGTGTAAAGTCGTGGTCAAAAAATAAAAAAGTTGTTTTAAGAAACCCAGAATCAACAAGACCATGGCAACATGTTTTAGAACCACTAAGTGGATACTTAATTTTGGCAAAAAATTTAAACCAAAATACTAGTTTACATGGAGAAGCATTTAATTTTGGTCCAAGAGAAAATGTTAGTAGAACAGTAATTCAGTTAGTGAAAGAAATGTCTTTATATTGGGAAAATGTTCAATGGGACATTAGGCCTAACAAAAAATTAATTGAGTCAAAACTATTAAAGCTTAATTGTAAAAAATCAAAAAAAATACTTGGATGGGAATCAAATTTAAATTTTCAACAGACAATTAGATTTACTGCTGAATGGTATAAAAAGTATTATAAAGATAAAGTTAATGCTGAAAAAATTAGTAAAATGCAAATTATAGAATTTACAAAGCTAGCAAGAGCCAATTCATTGAATTGGGCAAAGTAATGTTAGGTGATATAGAGAAAATACCATTAAAAAAATTTCACTTAAAGAAAGGTGACTTATTTCACGGAATCAAGAAGAGTGACAAATTATTCTATGGATTTGGTGAGATTTACTTTTCTTGGATAAATTATAATTCTGTAAAAGCCTGGAAGTATCATAAGGAGATGCATTTAAATTTAATTGTTCCATTGGGAAGAGTTTTATTTGTTTTTTATGATCAAAAGACAATAGAAACTAAGGAATTTATTGTCGGGGACGATAATTATGCTAGATTATCTGTACCCAAAAACATATGGTATGGATTTAAAGGCTTAAGCAAAACTGATAATTTAGTTGTAAATGTTGCTAGTGTTGAGCACGATGATAATGAAGTTTTGAGTAAAAATTTAGAAGAAATAAATTATGATTGGAAATTAGATTAAAATGAAGGTTGTTATTTTAGCTGGTGGATACGGGACTCGGCTTGCTGAGTATACAGAGGTGATTCCGAAACCTATGGTAAAAATTGGCAATTATCCAATTTTATGGCACTTGATGAATCACTATGCAAAATTTAATTTTAAAGATTTCTTTATTGCTCTTGGATATAAAGGCTACGTCATAAAAGATTATTTTTTAAAATATAAGTCATTAAATTCTGATTTTAAAGTTAATTTAAGTAATGGCTCGTTAGAAATTTATGAAGCAAAAAATTTAGATTGGAATGTTTCTTTAATTGACACAGGTGAAACTTCAATGACTGGCGGAAGATTAAAGAACATGAAAAAATATGTTGGCAAAGATACATTTATGCTTACCTACGGAGACACGTTAAGTAATGTTAATATAAATAAGCTGATTGATTTTCATCAATCACATAAAAAAATGATTACCATGACAGCAGTTAGGCCAAACGCTAGATTTGGTGAATTGAAAATTGATGGAAATATAGTTTCAGAATTTGTTGAAAAACCACAGCTTTACGAAGGCTGGATAAATGGCGGATTTTTTGTAATAGAACCAGAATTCCTCGAATTTATTAAGGATGAGACAACTTTATTGGAGAAAGAACCTATTGAAATGGCGGTAAAACTTGGAGAAGTAGCCGCATACAAGCATGATGGTTTTTGGCAATGTATGGACACAAAAAGGGAACATGAATTGTTAGTTTCTTTATGGGATAAAGGAAATCCGCCTTGGAACAAAAATTAAATGAGGGTTTTGATTTTAGGTGGTTTAGGTTTTATAGGAGGTCGCCTCTCAGAATTTCTATCAAGTTTTAATTATGAAGTTAAGATTGCCACTAGACAAGACAATATAATAAAGGCTGGAAAGAAAAAAATTGAAGTCATATTTATCGATTGGAATAAAATTGAAAGCCTAGAAAAGGCCTGCAATAATATTGATATAATTATTCATGCAGCTGGAGCTAATTCCCAAGACTCAGTTAATTTTTTCGAGGATGTAAAGTTTTTTTCAAGAGTTGGCACCTCAAATCTTATTAAAGCTGCAAGAAAAAAAGCAGTCAAAAAAATAATTTACCTATCCACCGCCCACGTTTACTCAAATCCCTTGCTGGGACAAATTAATGAGGAAAAAAAACCAGAAAATAACCATCCATATGCCATTTCGCATTTGATAGTTGAAAATCAAATTCTTTCACCAGAAGTAAAAAAAGATATCGACACTGTTGTTCTTAGACTTGCCAATTCTTTTGGAGCACCTTCTAGAATAGATGCAGATTGTTGGTATATTTTTATCAATGATATTTGTAAACAAGCTATAATAAATAAAAATATTAATATAAAATCTAATGTAAACACAGTAAGAAATTTTATATCGTTAACTACTGTATTAAACTTTATCAAGTTTATCCTTGAAGTAGACAAAGATTTTAAAAACCTTCCTGATATTATTAATATTGGTGAGAGATTTTCTCTTTCTATAAAAGAAGTCATGTCAATTGTTAAGAGTAGAATAGAAAAAATTTTAAATTTCACTCCTCAATTCTTATTGCGATCATTTAATGAGAAATTAACTACTAAAGAATTTTTAGATTTTCAAACAAACGTACTTAAAAGTACGAAATTTAATAATTATTATCCAATAGAGACTGAAATAGATAAACTAATAATTTATTGTAATGAAAATTTTAAAAAATAAGAAAGTTATTTTTATAATAACTATTGGATTACTATTTTTTATATTAATTTTTAAGATAGAAACAATTTTAACAAAATTTGCAATTTTTTTTACAGTTGATAATCCTTCACACAATGCCGAAGTTGTTCTAGTGCTTTCAGGCAATCCAATAACTAGAATACCTAGAGCTATTGAGCTGGTAAATAATGGGTTTGCTAACAAAATTCTCATCACTAGCCCAAAGCCATTAAATTCAGTTTTTAATTTTGAGTCTATGAATAATTTAGATATTATCAAAAAAATTAGCGAAAGTGAGAAATTTAGTAAAGAAATTTTAACCATACCTTCTCTCAAGGGAGGGGCAACTTCTACTTTTGATGAGGCATATGATTTTTACGAATATAATATTAAATCAGGTCAATTTAATAAAATTATTCTAGTCACAGACTTTTATCATACAAGAAGATCCTTACTTGCCTTCAATAAAGTTTTCAAAAAAAGTGGTGTCCAATTTGAAGCTGCAGCAGCATATAATGATGTTTTTAATGAAAGTAATTGGTGGAAAACAGATTTGGGAATTGCAACATATATTATTGAACCTATAAAATTATTTGTCTATTTTTTTTCATCATCAAATGCTAAATTTATTAATAATCATTAATTGCATAGATTTCACTCACAATGAGAATAAATAAAAGTTTAGAAAATTTTCAAACATTACTCCTTTATTTTTTGCCATTGACACTTATTACTGGTTCCTTTTTATCAGATCTATCTGTTAGCATTATCGGTCTGATATTTCTATATTTAACAATTAGTCAGAAAGAATTTAAGTACTATAAATTATTACCAGCTATCATTTTTTGGTTTTGGTGTTTATATTTAATTATCATTTCATCATTTTCACAAAATCCTTTTTTATCTTTTGAAAGCAGCTTATTTTATTTTAGATTTGGACTATTTGCTTTAGCAATTTGCTACGTGATTGAGCACAATATAAATTTTAAAAGAAATTTTTTTATTATTCTTACAATAGTTTTTATAGTTGTAATATTTGATGGTTTTTTAGAATTTTTTCTTGGAAGAAATTTGTTAAATTTTGATTACGATGGACTAAGAATAAAAGGGCTTTTCGGCGATAATTTAGCTATAGGATCATATCTTGCAAGATTATTGCCAATAATATTTGCACTTTTCTATTCAGAATTTTTTAAAACGAAAAAAATGATTTTATTTCTTATGATATTATTAATTGCAACAGACGTACTAATTTATGTAAGTGGTGAGAGAACTTCTTTTTTTATAGTAAGTTTGTTAAGTGTTTGCATAATATTATTAACTTCACAATTTAGACTAATTCGAATAGCAACGTTAATCATTTCAGTAGGCCTTATATTAATAATTACGGTATCTAAAGAGAATGTAAGAGATAGAATGGTTACAACAACAATCAATCAAATATTTGATGAACGTGTAACAGTTTTTAGTAGTAGACATGAGTCATTTTATTCGACCTCTATAAATATAATTAATGATAACTATATGTTTGGTATAGGACCAAAAATGTATAGGGAAGCATGCGCTAATCCACTATATTCTTCAGGTAACAGTTGCTCTACTCATCCACACAATACTTACATACAATTATTATCTGAAACTGGAATTATTGGAACTTTACCAGTTATTTTCCTTTTTTTGTCAATATGCTATATATTTGTCATACAACTTTGGAGCCTTTACATAAAAAAAACAAATTTAGTCTCTGATTATAAGATATTTTTGCTTATAAGTTTATTTGTATCACTATGGCCTTTTATGCCATCACAAAATTTCTTTAACAATTGGATTTCAATAATATATTACCTGCCTGCAGGTTTTTTGCTTTATGAATTCTCTAGACAAAAGTTTATAAAAAAAAATTTAATTAATTAAATAAGGATTATTTTTTAGTAATAATTATTATCTTCTTTTTTCCTATCTTTCGACTTTTTAAAAGAGTTTGAATTAATCTTATAAGCTCACTTAAAGCAACGGCTAGCAGTCTTGATTTTATATAAATTCCAATTTTTTTAATTGGTATAGTATAAGTTTCAAAATTTAAATTTTTAAAATGATCCTTAATTGCATTATAATTCGTTGAAATACTCAAAGGGTTATCCCAAAGTTGAATAATGGCTAGTTTCCCATCTTTTCTTAAATTTTTAGTCAAATGCGTTATATAATCAGCATGATCTTTGAAAGAGTCAGTTCGAGTAAAAGGATAAAACTCGAAAGCAGTAATTAATTCAAAATCCAAAACTTGATTATTATTTGTAGGATCGATTGCATCGCAAATGAAATTACATTTATTAAACTTTTTTTGAGCATAAGCTATTGCATCTTCTGAAATATCCATGCCAGTAACACTCGCATTTTGATATGCACTTTTCAGCTCATTTGTAGTAAAACCTGCACCACAACCAATATCAAGGATAGATAATAGAGATTTCCTTTTTAATACTTTTTTAAATATCATGACTCTATAATTTGGATCAATATCGTTATGCTCATTAAGTTGTGAAGCGCCGATGTCATCTTTTAATCTCATTATTTTATATGAACCAAAATCATTACGCGTATCGATTGAGTCAATATTTTTCTTAGATAAAATTTTCTTTTCAGACTCCTTAAGATTTTTTGGTTTCCACCAGTCTTTATTGCTCATTTTATTTTTTTACTCAAGGTAATGTATAATATATAATTTTTATTAAGTTTGATTAAGTTATTGAAACATATTTTCCGTAATCATTTAGTCAAACTTATCTTATTGTTTTAGCAATTAATGTAATATTTAATTTCATTTATTTTTCTAGAAATTAATGAGACACATTTGTATAATCAAGTCTGAAATATTGAATTTATACTAATATGTATTACTATAAAATTATAGAAAATAAATATACAATTAAACAAATTACTATTTTTTTTTACATTTAATTTTATTGTAATAAAAATAAGTAATTTGAGCTGAAATAACATCCTTTTTAAAATTAGCAATATGTCTAATCAAATAACAATTAATTGGAACTTAAGTATTGATGAGGTTAATGAAATTTCAGTTATAAAATTTGTTGAGGAAAATGATGACCTAATCAGAGATCGATATAATAACTTTATTGATGATCTAGGTTATAAAAATCTAGGAAATAAAAATTTTTATAAGCATTTCAAAATTCATAATGGGTATAATTTATGGTGGATGTCACTTATCTTTGAAAAGAGTAATTACAAATCAGAAGGACCCAATAATTCAATTAAACTTATAGCAATTGAAGAAATAATTAAAAGAAATAAACCATTTGAGATTTATTTCATTTGTGAGGATACAAAAATAATTAAAGCCGTAAAGATACTTTGTACGAATTTAAATATAAATTTATCAATAATTAGGACAAAAAAGAAACTTGATATTAGCTTCAAAAGATTGGTTCCCTATATCCTTATAGTTTTAATGTATTCTGTTAAGTTTTACGCGCAAAGACGTCCGTTTAAAAATATTAAGAAAATTCGATTATTAGATGAAAAATATGATGTAATTTTTTTTTCTTATTTAAATGGATTATTAAAAAAAAATGAGAAGGTAGAGATTGATTATAGTAGTCAATTTGGAAATCTTCCAAAATTACTGAAGGAATTTGGCTTTAAATCTTATTGGATAAGTCATTTTGTACCCAACTATAAAAATTATAATCCAAAAAATGTTTCTGAGATAGTTAATCAGTCAAATATAGACGAAAATAACGATTTTCATGATCTTTTAGACAGCTTTTTAAATTTAAAAATAATAATACAATCAATTAAAATTTATTTAGATATTTATTTTAAATTTCTTTTTAAAAAAAGAATCAAGGATTTATTTGTTGTTGAAAATTCTGCTCTTTCATTATGGCCAGTACTGAAAGAAGACTTAAATAAATCTGTTTTTGGTGTAGTTTCTTTTATAAACATAATTTATTCATTGCTGATTGATAGATTTTTATCGAGCATACCTTCTCAAAAATACTTAATTTATCTTATGGAAAATCAGGGCTGGGAAAGGGCCTTGCTTCATGGGTGGAAACTTCATAAACATGATACAATAATAGCATACCAGTATGGTATATTCAGATATTGGGATTTAAGATATTATACTACAACAAATAAAAGAAACGATATCGATTTTACCGATATCCCTAAGCCAAATTATATTGCATCATCCGGTCAGATTGCTAATCAATTATTTTTAGAAATGGGTTATTCAGAAAATGAATTAATAAAAGTTGAAAATCTCAGATATAATTCTCTTTTTAATCTAAATTACCAATTAAAAAATAATATAAATACTCAAGATCAATTTAAATTCACAAATTCTAATTTAAAAATTATTGTACTTTTTGATATCGATATGAAAATTAATTATCAATTAATTAATATTATAAATAATTTAAATTTCAAAAAAAATGATATTGTTTGGTATGCTAAGTTTCACGCAGGTAAAAATTTTACTCTCAAGAAACTTATTGAAAAAAAGATAAATATTATCAGTGGGAAATTGCACAACGTTCTAAATGAATACGACTTAGCACTAACAGTTTCAAATTCTGGATCATCAATTGACGCTTATATACTTAGAGTTCCACTAATTATTTATAAGAATAGTTCAAATATAGATTTTTCACCTTTTAAAAAATTTGATAAATCTATCTCTTTTATAAAAAATGAAAACGAATTACAAAAATTTTTACTATCTTATAAGTCAGATGTGCAAAATAAAAATCATTCTGACAAATTTTTTTGGCATAATGAAAATTTGATGAATTGGAGAACACTTTTAAAAAAACTTAGACAAAACTCTTAATGATTTTAAATCCTTTAATTACAATTATTATTCCAACTTATAATATGGCAGCTTTGCTCAAAGATGCTATAAATTCTGTTTTGAGTCAAACCTATCAAAATTGGGAATTATTAATAATTGATAATTTTTCAACCGATAATACGATAGAAGTGATTAATAACTTTGAAGATACAAGAATAAAAACATTTCAATTAAATAATAATGGATCTATTGCAATATCAAGAAATTATGGCATCAAAAAAGCCTTAGGCGATTGGATCGCCTTCTTAGATTCTGATGATATTTGGTATTCAAATAGATTAACAACAGTTTTAAATAATTTAAATCTAAAAGATCTCCCTGATTTAATTACTACAAATGAAGTTTTAAAAAATGTTGATACAGGTTATTCAAAAAAGCTTTTGTATGGCAGAAAAATTGTAGATAATTTATATGAATCATTATTATTTTATGGAAATCTTTTTTCTCCATCATCAACCTTGCTCAGAAAAAAATTTATAATTAAAAATTCTTTGCTATTCAGAGAAAATAAAAAATTTATTACAGCAGAAGATTATGACTACTGGTTATTAATTGCAAAACATAATCCAAAAGTTATGAGTTTAAATACTATTCAAGGAGAGTTCAGGGTGCACAGCATTAATAATTCAAAAACAAATAAACTCCACAGTCAAAATATTAAAAATGTAATCACTGATCATATTCAATCAATGCAGTTAAGCCCGAAGAAGAAAAATAAATTGATTTTTAATATTGAAACAAGATTATCTCTCACCCAGGCCAAATTACTTTACTTAAACACAAATAGAATAAAGTTTTTTAGAATTGTTATTTTATTATTTTTAAATAATCCAATTTTTATAACAAGATATTTACTACTAAAATTATTTAGAAACTAGTATACCCGCCTTGTTGTATTCTTGAATTTGTTTTTGTGTAGACGCATTTATGTCAACTGGTCTTGCAATTTTATTGTATGCATTTTTACCTAGTTTAATTATTAGATTTCTGTCATTCACAAGTTTAAGTATTGCTTTGTAGGCTAAATCAATATTTTTAACCTCAGTAATATAACCCGTTTCGCTATCAATAATTAAATCTCTTACTCCAACTGCATCCGATCCAACTGTAGGCATTTCAGCAGCAGAAGCTTCGATAATGACACTTGGCGCTCCTTCTCTATAAGAGTGAAGAAAAAGTATATCACTCTGATGAAGATAAGATTTTATATTGTTTGTTTTATCTATTCGTTTTATATAATTACTATTTTCAGCATTTAAAATATATTTTGCATCAATTCTGTCTTCATGTTTTGTTTCTATTTCTCCGATTAATAGAAAATTAACTTTTATTTTATTCCCACTGAGTTTGTATTTTTTTGCAACTTCAATAAATTCAATTACACCTTTTTGCTTAAGAAGTCTCGAAATACAAACTACTTGAGTGAAATTGTTTTCCAATCTATCTCTTTTTAGTGAAAATTTTTCTATATTCACATAGGGACCAACAAATACTATTTTTTCTTTTTTTATGACATCTTGTTTTTCAAACATTTGAAAGTCATTCCTGTTAAAGAAAAAAACAGCACTGCATCTTCTGTTAATTATTTTTAGTAAATTTGTAATAAGAGGGATAAGAAATTTATTCTTTTCAAATAGTTTTCCGAGCCCGGTTTGTGAAGAGAAGAATTTTATCCTTGGGAAAAATAAAATAGAAAAAAAGCTTATAAATATTGGTTTGGGATTCATGGCATGAATTGCTACAGGTTTAAGCTTGATAATAAAATAAACTATCTTGATGATATCTTTAAAATCGGAATAGAAATCAAAATAAGAGGACTTTATGTTAAGAGTATGCAAGCAAACCTCTTTTGTATCGAATTGTGTAAAAAGATTATCACTCTGACCAAAAATATGAATTTTATACTTACTATTTTTAAGTTTTTCTCTAAGAATTTCTGTAATTCTTAATGCTCCAAACCATCTTGTTGAAATAAAGAAAATTATATTGTTATTTTTCATTATTATTTAACATAAATTAAACTCATTAATGTCCCTACTATTTTTGCAAAATCTATAATGAGAGCTGAAATCGGTAAATGTAAAAAAATATTTTTTTTAAAGATTACCTTGTAAAATACCTTTGATTTTATATTAGGTGCTATGTATGCACGAGTTAAGAGATAACTAAAAAAAAGCAATGCTGCAAATTTTGTCGAAAAATATAAGAATGATAAGAGAGAGGCGTATAATAACAAAAGAATATAATTTTTAAAATTTCGAAAAACCTGTTCTGATGCCAATGTGTAGTTTAAAGTTTTTAAAAAAAGATTTCTGTAGTTACTGGCATAATTGACCCCCATATAAAAAACTATAGCTTTTTTTGGTAAGTTGTAATTTAGTTTTTTTTTCTTTATTTGATTTCGCCAATAGGGATCATAGCCGCTTCTGTATTCCTTAAAATTTCCAACTTTACTAAAAACATCTTTTTTTAAAACACTACCTGGTATGCATTCCCTTTTATTTTTATAGCCGTATGTAAGAGCTACAGAACAAATATCTGTACTAGAAACTCCCGACAACTCTACACAGCCAAATAAGACATCAAGTCTTTTTTTTATTAGAGTATTATACTGATTTTCAATCCAATCAGTTTTGAAATCTAAGTCACAATCCATAAAAGCAATATATTGAGTATCTGCATATTTAAGTCCAGCATTCTTTGAAGATGAAGGTAATTTTGTATTTTCATATATATTTTTAATATTGATATCTTTAATATTTTTATCTTTAATCCATTCTTCAATTAACTCAGATGTGTTATCAGTGCTAGTAGAATTTATAAGAATTATATTACTGGGTTTATAAGATTGTTCAGCTAGTAAATTTAAAGTTTTTACTATTGTATTACTTTCGTTATAATAAGGAACTATTATAGTTAAATCAATTTTCATATTATATACAACTAAATAAATAATTTTATAAAAATACTTAATAGAAAATTAATTATATATGAACCTTCCACTAAATTCAAAAAATGAAATTTTTTATTTTAGTTGCGCTCGGCATGCATTTAAAGAGTCCCTAATTACTTTAAATATAAATAAGTTAGGATATGTTCTTCTGCCAGAATTTATTTGTCGTGACTTATTATCATCTGTCATAGAAGCTAAAATAAATTATACTTTTTATGCTGTTGACAAGAAACTTAAGCCCATCAAACTACCATCGGATCCAAAAATAAAGGCAGTATTAGCAGTAAATTATTTTGGATTTCCTCAAAAATTAGAGGTATTTGAAAGATATTGCGAT
>MDTB01184617.1_pt1 | contig 19412 bp, 17 predicted proteins | sample 811161 | NCBI WGS metagenome assembly MDTB01 (sample SAMN05326650, study PRJNA326480) | marine metagenome | isolation source: seawater | place: Mediterranean Sea | collected 2009 | reverse complement strand
GTTTTTCAAAAGAATTATTAACTAATAATTATCAATCATTATTTGCTGTTAAGACTCTACAAATTCAGACTCTTTATGAAAAAAAACCATTAAATTTTAGTTATGAAAAAAAATTTGAGAAGACTCAAGATTTGAAACCCCCAACAATATTTGTACCATCTTTAATGGGTTGGAATGCAAAATTCTTTAGAGAATTTTATTCAAAAAATGGACATGGTTTCTTTTGCGGTAAAACAGGATATGTTGAAGTTTCTTTATTATCAACTTTAGTAATAAAAAATGAAGAAGATTTTAGAATGATAAGATCAATAGTTGAAGGGTTTAAAACTTTTGATAATCCCATAGCTTATTACACAAATTAAATGGTTTTAGTAAGATATTCAGATTTAATTTCTAATACAAAGTCTGTACTAATAAAAAACGGCTCTGATATCTTTAGCGCAGATTCTGTAGCTTTAGGGCTTTCAGAGACCTCATTAAGGGGGGTCGATTCTCATGGCATTAGATTATTACCTCATTATCTCAACGCATTAAAAAATGGAAGAATAAATGGTAAACCACAATTTGATCTAAAACAAAAATTTCCTGCTTTCGCAACCTTAGATGCTGATAATGCATTTGGTCATGCCGCTGGTTTTAAGAGCATTGATATAGGGATAGACTTGGCTGATAAGTTTGGGATGGCAGGAATATCAGTTCTAAATTCAAGCCATCCTGGAGCAATGGCTTCTTTCGCTCTAAAAGCGGCTCGAAAAGGATTTTGTGCATTCGCTTTTACCCATGCTGACTCTTTAATACAAAGTTTTAATTCAAAGGAATCTTTTTTTGGTACTAACCCAATTTGTTTCGCTGCACCACGTAAAAATGAAGAGCCTTTTTGCCTTGATATGGCTCCAACATTTATCCCTTGGAATAAGATTTTGGAGAGTAAAGAAAAAAATGAGAATCTTAAAGAAAATTATGCAGTTGATGCAAATGGTAATAAGACTAATAATCCGTTTGAGGCTAGAGCTTTATTACCAATAGGTAATTATAAAGGTTACGCTTTGGCTTCTATGGTCGAAGTATTGTGTTCTATCTTATCAGGAATGAATTTTGGCCCTCATATCCCATCAATGTATAAATCTCCAATAAATAGTCCAAGAAAGCTTGGGCAGTTTTATATAGTATTTAGATCTGATGTGAATATGCCGATTTCTGATTTTGAGGATTATCTACATCAAATGTCAGAAGAAGCAAGGGCTCAAAATACTATAAATAGTAATCAGAGGGTGATGGTGCCAAATGATCCTCAAATTGAATTTCAAAATAAAAGAGGTAAAGATGGGATACCAATATCAAACGAATTATATAAATTAATTTTTGAGAATAATTAGTAATGATATCCAAAGATAGCTTTCAATTAATAGTAGTTGGCACTGGAGCCTATGTTTGCGGAAAAAAAGATGATGAATATGGCACAATTCTCCCTGCAATTTTGATGTATGCTAAAAAATTTAATCTACGAATTACAATAACTTTTGCCTGTAATTCTGCTAAAGGTAAGGAAAATGCAGAGAAAAAAGTTCATAGCCTTATTAAATTAGTCGATATAAGGGAAAAATTGGATTTTGACTATGTGATATGTGATGGAAATCCAGAAATATTCTTTAGAAGATTACGCAATAGTCACTTAAATTTATTTTCAATAGTCTCTATACCTGATCAATTCCATTTTAAATGGATTTCTTCAATGCTAAAAAGAGAAATTCCTACATTATCTGTTAAACCACTCACCTTAAAATATTCTGAAGCAAAAGATTTGTTAAAGTTAAGTCAAGAAAAAAAAGTATCTCTATTTGTTGAATTTCACAAAAGATATGATAGACAACTAAGATTTGCTAGAGATACCTTCAAAGAAGGTAAATTGGGAATCCCATTATATTCTTATACTGAATATACACAAAGAAAAGACATACCACTTTCATCATTTAGATCATGGTGTGAGAAGACCAATATTTTTTCTTATTTAGGTGTTCACTATATAGATGCATTATTTTTTGTCACTGGTGCTAAGCCATTAAGAGTCTCATCCACTGGCCAAAAAGTTTTCTTAAAAAATCAAGGTATAAATACTTTTGATAGTATTCAGAGTTCAATAATTTGGGAAGACGTTAATAAGAATACTTTTAATCAAACTATACTTTGTAGTTGGATTGAATCTAATTACTCTTCAGCAATGTCTAAACAAAATTTTAACTTAATTGGTTCGTTTGGAAGAATTGATTGTGAGCAAAAGGAAAGAGGATTACGTTTACTAACAGATAAACTTCCAACTGAGGAAGTCAATCCAGATTTTACAAAAATGTATAAGAAAAATGATTGTTATGAATTTGAAGGTTATGGGATTGATTCTGTAGTTAATTTTATTCATTTTGTGCTTGAATCACCATTTTGTACAAATGATTGTCGTTTATGTTCTGTAAGTGATGCTTTAATTTCAACTTCAGTAATAGATGCTGCGGCTAAAAGTTTAGAAAATGATTCAAATTGGCAAGAAATAGATCTTTTATGATTTTTAATGCTTTTGAAATTCAAATCTTCTAAATATTCGAAAGTTATTTATGTATTTACATACAGAATTTTTAAGTTTTATAAAATAAGACTATTTGAATGTAAGTTTGTAATTATTCTTTAAAGAAATATTAATATGAAAGAACCAAAAGTATCGATAATAATTCGTACCAAAAATGAAGAAAGGTGGATTGGACACTGTTTAAAACGAATACATTCTCAAAATTACTCAAATTATGAAGTTATCCTTGTTGATTCTTATAGTGAAGACAATACAGTTGAAAAAGCTAAAAGGAATAAAATCGATAAATTAATAAAAGTAAAAAACTATAAGCCAGGTTTAGCTATAAATGAGGGGATAAAATGCTCTGTTGGTGAATATATAATTATTTTGTCTGCGCATTGTTTGCCAATCAATAATAGTTGGATTCATGAATTTCTAGATGAAATAAAATCAGACGATAACTTGGCAGGCGTTTATGGAAAACAAGTTCCAATGGATTTTTCAAGTAATGAAGATAAAAGGGATTTATTAATTGTCTTTGGTGATGATCCAAGAGTTCAAAGTAAGGATAGTTTCTTTCATAATGCAAATTCAATTATAAAAAAAGAAATTTGGAATAAATTTAACTTTGATAACGATATAAATAATATAGAGGATAGGCTTTGGGCTAAAAAAGTTTTATCAAAAGGGTATAAAATAAAGTACACTCCAAGGGCAGCCGTTTACCATTATCATGGAATACACCAATCAGGGAATCCCGAAAGATTAGCTGGTGTAACAAGAATAATTGAAGGATTAGATAATGAACATAAACCTGGTCTAATAAACCCTAAAGAATACGAAATATGTTTAGTTATACCTATTAAAGGTGATCCTATTAAGTTTAAAGGAGTTTCCCAGTTGGAGTATGCTGCCTCATCAATTTTTTCAAATAAATATATTAGTAAATTTTTTGTTGCTACAGATTCAGACTATACTGCCTCAGAAGCTAGGGAACTAGGTTTTTCAATAGCCAAGATAAGGGACGATAGTTTATCAAGACCAGAAGTAACTATTGAGGATGTACAGGCATGGCATCTTAAATATTTGGAGGATAATTTAGAATATCATCCTGACGTTGTAGTCCATTCTGAAATAACATTTCCTTATAGACCTCCAAATTTATTGGACAAATTAATTGATTGCTTTGCTAAAACTGGTGCTGATACTGTATTACCTGCAAAAGTAGAATTTACATGGGCTTGGCAGAATAATTCAAACAAGAATTTAATTAGATTGGATGAAGGAGATGTACCCAGAAAATATAAAAATTCTTTACTATTGGGATCTCATGGCTTGGGATGTGTATCACACTCTGAAGTTATTAGGAAAAATACATTAGTAGGTGATAGAGTTCATCTTATGCCTATAGATAATCAGTTAAATTTCATAGAAGTTAGAACTCCTGAGCAAGCGAGCTATTTCTCAAAGATGATTTCATTTTGAAAATTTTATAACAATATCTGATAAAAAAAGACTTTCTCAAAGATCTAACTATTTTATTGTTTGATTTCTTTGTCGTCTACAACTTTAGAGCAAGCTTTTAATAGGGCATACCCTGTTTAAGCTTTGGATTGACAAACTTTAATCACTTTGGATCATATTCACATTTAAATGTTGATAAGACACATTGTGATTTTCAGATTTTAAATTTAATAGAGAAGAAACTTGAAAGAGAATTTATTTATTCTAATAAGGAAGAAACTTCAAGAAAAATTTCTTAGATTTTTTAGCAGAATAAATACTTTTTATTGATAATTAAATTTAGGCCAATTTTCTTATCTTAATCTTGAACACTATATTCTGGGTGGCCAACGAATAAATCAATAATCAATGTGACCCAAATGGTATGAATAGATTCTACGATATTGTAAGCTTTGCTATTTACCCATAATGCGTAATCTGATTTTTTCATAAGAGTATTATTTTTCTTTGATCCAGTAATACTTGCTATTTTTAAGTTATTTTTTAATGCATAATTTAAGCCATTTACAAGATTTATAGATTCACCACTTACACTTATAAAAATTACCATATCATTTTTATCCGCATAGTATTCAATAGCTTTAGATACCCAATTTTCATAACCATAATCGTTAGATAAAGCAGTTATTATATTATGGTCATTAAATGCGATTGCTTTAATTTTTGCTTGCTTAGTAAAATCAGTAGCAGCATGACTGGATAAAGATGCACTTGCACCATTTCCAAAAAATATAAGTTTCCCTCCTATCGAATTAGTTTCTTTTATCGAATCTCTTAATTTAAGAATAGATTCGTCGTCTCTAGACTCAAAAAAATGCTTTTGATATCTTGACCAATAATCATCTATAAATAACTTATCTTTTTTATTTACACTAAAGCCCATATAAAAAACTTTTTAGTAAATTTATCATAACTTATGATAAGTGCATCCATTTTATATCCAAATATATGAAATTAAAGTTTTATTTTTAAGTTAAATAAGAAAAATTATGTTTTTTAAAATTGGTAAATTATATTTTTAGTTAGTTATATATGATTTTAATTTGTATGAAAAAATATAATTTTGGCTCTATAAATTAAACATTGAATAAAATTTCTTTAATAAAACATTATTAATTTAATTGAGATAATATAATAATTAATTATTACTATTAGTCTATAAGCTAGTTTTATGAAGTCTAAAAGAGAAGTTGTAATAATTGGAGGGGGAATGGTGGGACTTTCAATTGCTTATCAATTAATGGAAAGAAATATTTCAAACAATATCGCATTAATCGAAAAAGAAAAAAAAATTGGTCTGCATAGTTCAGGAAGAAATAGTGGAGTTATTCATGCAGGCTTGTATTATAAGCCGAATACATTAAAGGCAAAGGTTTGTGTTAAGGGTGGAATCAGATTAAAAGAATGGATGGAGAACCATAAATTAAAAATTAACAATTGCGGAAAGGTTATAGTCCCAACAAGTCCAGATTTAGATGGTCAATTAGATTTGCTTTATGAAAGAGGTAAGGAGAATGGAGCCTTTGTTGAATTTATAGATAATAATAAATTAAAAGAACTAGTACCCTTTTCTCAATCTATTACAAATAGAGCTTTATGGAGTCCGAATACATCAGTTGTTAATCCTAAAGAAATAATAGAAACCTTACGAAATGAACTTGTAAGTAAAGGACTTAAGATATTTACTTATGAGAAGAGTTGGGATATTGATGTTTCTGAAAACTTGATTACATTGACAGATGGTTCCAAAATAAGTTACGACTATCTATTTAATTCTGCAGGTTTATGGGCTGATAAAATAGCGCACAAATTTAATTTAGGGAAAGAATATTTATTGATACCTTTTAAAGGTAATTATTGGGATATAAAAAAGAATTCAAAGATTAAAATAGAAACAAACTTGTACCCTGTGCCTGATTTGAATTTACCCTTTTTAGGTGTCCATTTTTCTCCAAATTCAAACAATACCAAAGTCTCTATAGGGCCAACAGCAACATTAGCTTTTGGAAGGGAAAATTATAATATTTTTGATTCTATTGAGATATCAAATTCTTTTAAAAATATAACGCTATTAATCAATCAATATCTTCAAAATAAATTACGGTTTAGGGAATATGTGCATAATCAAGCTTTCTTATCTTTTCAACCTTTCTTATTAAATGAAGCAAGAAAACTCGTTCCTGGGTTATTAAATTCTGATATTGAAATTAGTCAAAAAATTGGGATTCGCCCTCAACTTTTTAACTTAATAGAAAACAAAATTGAAGATGATTTTATTTATATAAATTCTAGAAATTCAACACATATAATTAATGCAATTTCTCCAGCATTTACCTCAAGTTTTGCTTTAGGAGATTTAATCATAGATAGGTCAAATCTTTATTAAATAGTTGCCCTTTTTTTACTAAAAAATATTTGGCTATATATTTAAATCTCTGAAATCATAAATTTAAAATTATCTATCATTTTTTTATATTTAAATCTTGAAAAGTTTTTGAAACTATCATTACTTTTTTTTATATAAAAATTATTATTTTCTAAAAGTTTTGTAATAGCAAGACTAATTTCGGAAGGGTTTTTGATTTTGCAAGTTAATCCTACATTATCAGGCACAAGATAATTTACTCCGTTATTTAAGTTGGTATTAACTATAGGCAAATTATTTGCCATTGCTTCCAACTGAACAAGTCCGTATGCTTCTGACTGTGAAATAGAAGGGAATAAAAATATATCTGCTTCCAGAAGTAATTTACTTTTATTAACTTCATCTATAGAACCCATTAAGAAGACTCTTTCATCTAGTTTTAATTTATTTATTAACTCTCTGAGTTTTTTTTCTTCAGGACCACTTCCTACAATTTTATAAATAATTTTATTTTCTAATTTTGATAATGCTTTAATGGCATATTCATATCCTTTGTATTTTACTAATCTTCCTATACTTAGTATCGTTATATTTTTTTTATTCAATAAAATATCTTTTTTATTAAAGATTTTCTTATTTGATTTAATGTTCAAACAGCAAGGTATTATCCTTGTTTTTTTTCTAAAGAAAGAAAAGTAATTCAGTAATGAACTTTTTAAGTGCGAGGAAGTAAAAAATATTATCTTGGAAGATAAAGAGAACAAAGAAATATCAATTATTAACAAAAGTGGAGCAATAAAAAAATAGCTTGAATAAATGTCAGCATGCCAAGTTACTATTATTTTTATCTTTGGATTTAAAATTTTTGCAAATATTACACTTATCCCTGAAAATGGATCAGGATGTTGTACATGAATAAATTCATATTTATAAGAGTTTTTTAGAATAGAGATAAAGTATTGTAATGATATAGCAATGGTACCTAAAACTAATTGTGAAGGATAAACTATTTCTTTGATATTTTTGATATTACGTACATTCACCTTTTTTAATTTTTTACTTAAATCATAACTATAATTTGTAACATCAAAATCCTTATTTAGATAAAGATTTAAACAATATGCTGGTATACCTCCTCTAAAATCTAACGGAGCTCTTGATAAACAAAGTATTTTCATAAATAACTTTTAGTTATTGTGCTCATTATCGCATTTATTTTTTCTTAAGTCGTATATTAATTTAAAAAATTTTTGATCCCAATCTTTTTGATTTGCATCGATATAGTATTTTAATTTTGCACTAATTGCTGCTTTATAATCAGTTTCTTTATCCCCTATCATTATAGATTCATTTAGATTAATTAAATGTTCTCTAGATGCTTGAATTAACATTCCAGGATTAGGCTTTCTATTATAAGAATCTTTTAAATATTTTCCTTTACCTTTGATAGGATGATAAGGACAGTAATATACATCTGATATTTGAATTTTTTTTGCTGTAAATTTTTCAATCATAAATTTATTAAGTAAATCAAAATCTTTTTTTGTATACAAATTTTGTCCAATTCCAGATTGGTTAGTGATAATAATTATTTTAAATTTATAAAAAAGAGCTTTTTTGCAAATATCGAAAATCTCCGATCTAAAAATAAAATTTTCTTTCTTATAAACATATCCGTAATCATAATTAATAACGCCATCCCTATCTAGAAAAAGAGCTTTGTTTTTATTTAAAGAATGAGAATTTTTATCATTAGGCATTTTTTTATCTCTTGTTTTTAAATTTAATATTAGGTTTATCGAATATATTAATTAACACTAAATATTATAAATAATTAGCCTAGAAATAAAAAAAATATCTTAAATAGCTTAATTTTGTTATGTGTTATATTTGTATAAATTTTAGATAAATTTTTGAATAAAAATAATATTTTTAGTAATAAAAAAGTTCTAATTACAGGACATACAGGATTTAAGGGATCATGGTTATCATTATGGCTCCATGAGTTAGGTGCAAAATTATATGGAATATCATTAGACGTTCCAACTAATCCATCTAATTTTGAATCATCAATGATTAGTGGCTTGATTAAAGATATTAGACTTGATATAAGGGACTTTGAAAAATTGAATTCCACAATAAAAGAAATAAAACCAGATTTTATTTTTCACTTAGCAGCACAACCATTAGTTAATATTTCCCTTTCTAATCCATTAGAGACTTATAAAACTAACACCATAGGTACATTAAACATCCTAGAGTCAATAAGGGTTAGTTTAAAAAAATGTATAGCAATTTTTATTACCAGCGATAAAGTTTATGATAATCAGGAATGGGCCTGGGGTTACAGAGAAACAGATAAGTTAGGAGGTTCTGATCCATATAGCTCATCCAAAGCTTGTGCAGAATTATCAATTTCTTCATACTATAGGTCATATTTTAAAGGATCTTCCGATATTAAAATTTGTTCTGTAAGAGCAGGAAATGTTATTGGAGGTGGAGATTGGGCTCTCAATAGAATTGTTCCTGACTGTATTAGGTCTTGGTTACAAAATAAACCTGTTTTACTTAGAAATCCAAATTCAACAAGGCCTTGGCAACATGTATTAGAACCATTATCAGGTTATTTATTAGTTGCTTCAGAACTTACAATGAAAGATTCTATAAATGGAGGCACATATAATTTCGGTCCTTCTTCTGAGCAAAACAAATCTGTTCTGGAATTAGTTAAATGTCTTTCAAAGTATTTGCCAAATTTAAATTATAATTTTGACAATGAATTTTTAAATTTTAATTCAGAATCTAAACTCCTAAAATTAAACTGCGATAAAGCTCAATATAAACTTGGATGGCTACCAACATTAAACTTTAATCAGACACTAGAATTGACTGCATCTTGGTATGAGTTTTTTAGATCAAATCCATGTAAGACTAGAGAAATAAGTTTAGATCAAATAAAGTTATTCTCTAAATTAAGTGAAAACACCGATTTTTTATGTGATTGATGGAAAATTTTATTACGGAGGGTGATCTTAAAGTTATTCCTGTTGATGGAGGTGATGTTAAGCACTTTATCAAAGCGAATGATAATTCTTTTTATGGTTTCGGAGAGGCATATTTTTCATTCATAAAAAATGGGAAAATCAAAGGATGGAAGATGCATACTGAAATGACTATGAATTTAGTTGTACCTGTTGGCGAAGTTGGATTTGTTTTTTATAATGAACAAAGTTCTTCTTTTCAAGTTTTCAAAATAGGTGAAAATAACTATAAAAGATTAACAGTCCCGCCAAATATTTGGTTCGGCTTCAAAGGAATTGGCTTATACTCAAATTTAGTTGTAAATCTTTCAAATATTATTCATGATCCTAGAGAATCAAAGAAGTCAGAATTATCAAAAATAAAATTTAATTGGGAAAGTTTATGAAGGTTGTAATTCTAGCAGGAGGTTTTGGTACAAGGATATCAGAATATACCGATGTAATTCCTAAGCCAATGATAAGGATTGGAAATGAACCTATAATTAACCATATAATGACTATCTATTCGAAGCATGGGTTTAATGATTTTATTATTGCTTTGGGTTATAAATCAGAAGTTATAAAAGAATATTTTTTAAACTTTAAGAATCTTAATTCAGACTTGGAAATCAATCTTAAAGATGGCACAAAAAATTTTTTAAAGACAACTGAAATTGATTGGAATATTAAATTAGTTAATACTGGAAAATCATCTATGACTGGAGGAAGAATTCTCAGACTTAAAAGATATATTGGGAATGAGACATTTATGTTGACATATGGTGATGGGGTTTCTGATATTAACATTAAAAAATTGATTGAATTTCATAAAAATAATTCAAAAGTTGCAACTGTAACCGCTGTAAGACCAGTGGCTAGATTCGGAGAGTTACAAATTAAAGATAAAAACGTAATTAGTTTTTCAGAAAAGCCTCAAACTCAAAAAGGATGGATTAATGGAGGGTTTTTCGTATTTGAACCTGAAATATTTGATTATTTAGAAAATGATAATACGGTATTAGAAAAAGAGCCATTAATTAATCTTTCTTCTGAAAATAAACTAGCAGCTTATCAACATAATGGTTTTTGGCATTGCATGGATACAAAAAGAGATAAGTTAATTTTAGATTCTCTTTGCAATGATAAAAAACCACCTTGGAAGTAAATACTTAATTATATTTTTTAAAATACCTGTTTTATATCTTTATGCTTTCTCATGATCTAATAATAACTACATACAACTCATACAGATACTTAAATAGCCTTTATAGTTTTGTAAGTCAAAATATTAAAAAATATTCAAAAATTATTATCGTTGATGATTACTCTGACTTAGATTTTTATAATTTATTAAATTCTAAGTTGAACGAATTTAAAAATATTATTCTGTTCAGGAATAAATCAAATTTTGGACCCAGCGCTTCTAGAAATAACGGTATAAAAATTTCTAATGCTGAATATATCTCTTTTCATGATCCAGATGACTTCGTATGTAAAGAAAGATACGATATTATTAATTATTATCTAACTAATTTTAAACCTGAAGTTTTGTTTCATGATTTCACAACAACTAAATTAAAAAAAAATATTATTAATACTCATAAATATAAATATCATTATGGTTTTATTTATTTATTTAAGTCTTTATATGTTACTCCAGCATTTACTTGCAGAAGAATTTTATTAGAAAAAGTTGGTTCCTATAATGAGGATATTAGATACGGAGAGGATTTAGATCTTTATATAAAACTCAAAAATCAAAGTAAATTTTTGTTCGTTAATCAAGAATTGGTTAAAATATCGAGTAAGTCTGAAAGGATTAAAAATGTTGATCACTTATCCAGTAATTTAAAATTAATGCGTAAATCGATAAACAAAATCCTAATATCAAGAATTTTCCCTATAAATTTAAAATCTATTTTTTATGCATTAGCTTTAGTTATTAATATTTTGAAGAAATTTATAGATTAGATAATCCTATGATATCTTTTTACTTTTTTCTTTATGTATTTCTTTCCCAATTTCCTTCAGTTATTAATGTAGGCTCCTCATATATAGGTTTTCAAATTCTAATATTACCGTTATTTTATCTTAAATTTCTAAAAGTAAGAAGGTTAATAAATTATGCATTACCAATTACGATATTATCTTTTTCTATAGGATTCTTAAAATATTTCAGGTTTAATATCTTGGAGCTTATTCTAAGATTTGTTGGAATTTTTACTATTATTGTTTCTCTTTTAGTACCAATAATAATTTACAATCATTCCAAAAACATCTTATATTTTAAAAAAAAATATATTCAGCCATTAATCTATTTAACTCTTCCAAATCTTGTTTTTTGCTTACTGGAGTTGGTTTATAGATTTAACGGCTCTCTTTATTCATCATTGGTAAATATAAAGGCTCTCATCTTTGTACCCAATAGATCTACACAAGTTGTGGGTACAATATCTGGACTATTTCCTGAACACGGTCTTTTTGCTCCATTTTTACTATTTATCATTGGATTATCGTTTTGGATTTTAAATAATATTAGATTAAATGCTTTATCAATAATATCAAGTGTATGGATAATTGTTTCGCTATTTCATTCTTCAGGATTATATTTTGTTTCATTATTTATAAGTCTTATAATATTTATAACTTTATTTTTAATTTCTTTAATATCTAATTTAAGTATATCCAAAAAATCTTTAAGAATTTTTTCAATAATTTCAATAATGCTTGTAGGGATATTTTTCATTGGCCAATATACACACACTTTTTTATATACAAGATTTTCAAATATCTTTGCTAATTTTGATTTAAGTTTAATTGCAATAATTGATAAATCATTAGGTTATAAATTATTGCCATATATTGTTCTTTTTAAGACTTCTTTTTTGGAATTATTAATTGGTTCAGGTTCAGGTTCTTTTAGTCAACTAGTGATAACAAAGTCAGCTTTAATGCCAGAGTTTCTTCAAAATAATGTTTATTTTATTCAAAATTTAAAAGTTGAAAGGTTTGCTCTTAACTCTCTTTTTATTTGTACTTTATTAGAATATGGGGTTATTTTAGGGTTAATATTTATGCTTTTATTGAGAAAATATATAAGACTTTTTAGGCCTATAAAGTTATTTGTAGATTATTCAAACATATTAAGATATAAATTTTCTTTTAATGAGTTGGTCTCAATATTCTTTTTTATGGCTTGCTTCATTTCAGCTTTAGGAGCCGTTCCTTTGACTTATCCCTTTTCATTTATAAGTTTATCTTTGATGTTTATAATATTTGAAAATAAAAAAAAAGGTGTTTAAATATTTTATAAATATAAAAAACATTTAAAGTCATATTTTATGAATTTATTTATTTCAAATTTAATTATATTATTTTTCTCAATTATTTTTTCTTATGCTCTATTAATAAAAATTATTCCCTTTTTAACTTTAGATATCCCAAATGAGAGAAGTTCTCATCATAGACCTGTTTATAGGGGTGGAGGAATAGTATTTATTTTAATTTCTTTACTTGCAATTCCATTTACAAAGTTTTATTCCTTACTATTTTTACTGCCTTTAATAATTATTAGTTATTTAGATGATCTTTATACAATAAGTTCAAAGATAAGGTATCTAATACAATTCATTACAGTTTTTTTTATTCTCAATTTTAATCTTAATTTACCAATCGATAACAAATTTTTTATTATTATTCTTTTAATAGCAGGGACAGGAATTATAAACTTTACAAATTTTATTGATGGGATTGATGCTTTAGTTTCATCAAATATGATAATTGCTTTTACACACTTATTAATTATGAATCAAAGTAATAATTTATATCCATTAATAGGGGGACTATTAGCTTTTTTATTGTTAAATAAAAGTCCTGCTAAAGTTTTTATGGGTGATGTTGGAAGTACTTTTTTAGGTGCAATTTTTTTTATGGAAATTATAAAGATAGGTGATTATAAAATAGCTTTTTTTTCACTAGCAGTTACTTTACCTATTTATTGTGATGCTTTTTTTTGCGTATTAGCCAGATTTATAAATAAACAAAATATATTTTCATCTCATAAAAAACATCTTTATCAAAGGTTGGCTGCTTCTGGTATAAACCACAACAAGGTCGCAACAATATATTGTTCTTGTTCCCTCTTGATAGCCTTATCAGCTTATACTTACAATCTAACAATTGTATCTATGGTAATAACATTTGTATTGATGATTGGATTTTTTCTAAATAAATTTTACGCTGTTCCATTCCTTGAGGAATAATGCTTAAAAGAATTATTTACTTATTCTTATCAAAAAGTCCTATTTATGTTAGGAGAATAATATTATTGTTTGTAGATATATTTCTCATCAGCGCATCTCTTAATATTGGATTATTAGTAACTGGGGAACAATTTAATTTAAATTTTTATATTCCTTTGATATTAATTTCTATATTAATATATCTTTTTACGGGTCAATACAAATCTATAACAAGATATTTAGATGATAAATCATTATTATTATTATCTCTAAGAACATTAGGTTCTCTATTTTTATTAAGTGTATTGAGTAAGCTTTTCAACTTCTCTTTAAAAGAAAATCTTATTTATTTATGGCTTTGGATATTTATTAGTTTATCTATAACTTTTGCAAGAGTAATTTTTAAAGATTTAGTTTTCTTTTTTAAAAGTATAGACTTTAAATATACAAAAGTTGCTATTTATGGAGCTGGGGAAGCAGGTAATCAACTTTTGGCATCATTGAAACTTGATAGAAGATTTAATGTAGTGTACTTTTTTGATGATTCTGAAATTTTACAAAATAGATTTATTAATGGTATCGAAATAAAAAATCCAAAACATATTGCAAATTATGTAAAGAATTTTGAGCAATTATTTATTGCAATTCCATCTTTAAATAAACATAAAATGAAATTATTATTAAACTCATTAGCTGAGTTGAATATTCCTGTTTTACAGATTCCTTCAGTTGAAGAAATTTCATCAGGTAAAGCTTCAATAAGTTCTTTAAAGCCAATATCTATAGAAAATATTTTAGGAAGGGATCCTATAACTCCAAATCTAGATTTGCTAAAGTCCGAAATAGAGGGAAAAGTGATTTGCGTAACAGGAGCTGGAGGTTCAATAGGAAGTGAAATTTGCAGGCAAATCATAAGGCTTGCGCCTTCATATTTATTGATGATTGATATTAGTGAATACGCACTCTATAAAATTCAACAAGATTTAATTGATATAAATCCTAATATTAAGATGTATTCGTTACTTGGTAATTTATTAGATAAGAATTTTCTTGACCATTTGTTTGAAAAATTCGATATCAATATTATATTTCACGCCGCTGCATATAAACATGTCCCTCTGGTTGAGGAAAATCCATTCCAAGGAATTAAGAATAATGTTTTTTCCACTTTAAATTTATGCAAGGTCGCTCAAAAATATCGAACAGAACATTTACTTTTAATCTCATCAGATAAAGCTGTAAGACCCACAAACTTTATGGGTGCTTCAAAAAGGATTGCAGAACTAATTTTTCAAGCTTTTTCAAACAAAGAAAATAAAACGAAGTTCTGCATTGTTAGATTTGGCAATGTTCTTGGATCATCAGGCTCTGTTTTCCCAAAATTTTGTAGTCAGATAGCAGCTGGTGGGCCAGTTACAATAACTCATCCAGAAATTACAAGATATTTTATGACTATTAAAGAGGCAACTCTTTTAGTTATTCAATCATTATTTTTGTCTAAAGGTGGTGATGTTTTACTGCTTGATATGGGTAGCCAATTAAAAATCAGAGATTTGGCAATTAAAATCATAAAACTTTCAGGGCTAACAATTAAAGATAAAAAAAATCTTAATGGTGATATTGAAATAATATATAGTGGTTTAAGACCTGGTGAAAAATTATATGAAGAGTTACTTATAGATGCTGAAGCTCAAAAAACAACCCACCCAAAAATTTTTAGGGCCAGAGAAAAATCTATAAATTTTGATTGTTTAAATGAAAAGCTTCAAAAATTAGAAGATTTAGTTGAGGATAATAATTACGATGGATTACTTCTTTTAGTCAAGGATTTAGTACCTGAATGGACTAATAAAGATAATATTTGATTCTATCTAGAAAATAAATTTTATTTATTATGGTAAATTATTCAATATTATTGAAATTAATATAATGAAGAAAAACTTATTAGTTACTGGGGGGACTGGTTTTTTAGGTTATCACGTAGCAAAACAAGGTCTTATTAGGGGTTTCAATGTGTTCTCTATATCAAAAAATAAGCCTAATGAAAAAAGGTTTATTCCTGGATTAAATTATATAAATATCGATCTTTTAGATACAGAAGGTTTATTTAACTGTATAAACAATCTCAAAATAGAATATGTTGTTAATTGCGTGGGATATGTTGATCATAAATTATTCAAAGATGGTGGAGAAGATGTTTTTGACAATCATTTTACTGTAACAAAAAATTTAATTAATTCCCTAGATAAAAAATTCTTAAAGTGTTTTTTACAAATTGGAAGTAGCGATGAGTATGGTGATAATCCCTCTCCTCAAATAGAAAAAATGAGAGAATCTCCAATTTCTCCTTATTCATTGGCAAAAGTAGCTAGTTGCCACTTACTTCAAATGCTACATAAAACTGAGGACTTGCCTGTCGCAATTTTAAGATTATTTTTGGTGTATGGTTCAAATTTAAATAAAGAAAGATTCCTCTCAAGCATAATATCTAACTCTATAAGAAATAAGAATTTTGCAGTATCTCCTGGAGAACAGATAAGAGATTTTTGTTATGTGGATGATGTTGTTAATGCAATTTTTCTTTCACTAGAAAATAAAAATATTTATGGTGAAATTATTAATATTGCTTCAGGAAATCCAAAAACAATTAAAGAAATTGTGAACTTGGTTAATAGAATATTAAAAAAAGGAAAACCTGTTTTTGGAGGATTAAATTACAGAGAAAATGAGTCAATGAATTTATATGCAAGTATAGAAAAAGCAAGACATTTATTAAAATGGGAGCCAAAGATAACAATAGAAGAAGGTATTCTAAAAACTATAAATTGGTATAAAAAAAATGATCAATAAAAAACCATTAATTTCTATACTTATGAATTGTTTTAATGGCGAGAAGTATCTCAAAGAAGCTTTAGAAAGTGTTATTCAACAGACTTATATAAATTGGGAATTAATATTTTGGGATAATCAATCAACTGATAGAAGTGCCATGATATTTAAATCTTTTGAAGATAGTAGAATGAGATATTTTTATTCTGATGAATTTACAGATTTAGGCGGTGCAAGAGCAAAAGCATGTAATTTTGTAAAAGGTGAATATTTATCAATACTTGATTGTGATGATAAATGGTTCCCGAATAAATTGGAAGCTCAATTAGAGTGTTTGATCAATAGCAAATGTGGAATTTGCATAAGTAATCCTATATACTTCAATTCAAAAAAAAGGAAAAATCTTTATAAGAAAAAACCTCCTGAAGGAAAAGTTACTAAAAAGTTAATAGAGAATTATTTTGTAGTCCTTCCAACAGTTTTATTAGATATGAAATATGTAAGAAAATTGGATAAATTTTTTAACAAACACTATAGTCATATTGCTGATTTTGATTTAATAATCAGATTAAGCACAATTTGTGAATTTGTTTATTGCCCCAAAACATTGGCTGGTTGGAGAATTCATAATACAAATGCTTCTTTTTTAGAGAAAGAAAAGTTTATTTATGAGAAATTAAAATGGATTAAAGAGGCAAGACTTAATTATAAATTCAGAAATTATTTAGATTCAATAAACAATTTAGAAATTCTTACAAAAGCTGAAGGATGTAATTTGGTAAGGAAAGATTTTGATTTAAAAATAGATGACTTAATAAATTTTTCTGGCAATTTAAGGTCAAGATTAAAAGTGTATTTTGGCTTTTTCCCATTTTTGTATAAAATCTTTACGAGAATCAAAAATCTAATTTTTTTTATAAATTGGAATTTATGAAAAATAATTTTATGGTTTATAACTTATAATGGATCGTAATTTTTAAAATATCTTGCAAAAAAAAAACGATAATATCTTAGTAACAGGAGCAGCAGGCTTTATTGGTGCTGCTTTAGTCAAGAGGCTACTAAAAGAGGGAAAAAAAGTTATAGGGATTGATAATTTAAATTCATATTATGATGTTTCTTTAAAAAGGCAAAGATTATCTCAAATTTCTGAAAGTGAATACAATAGAAATTCAAAATGGAAATTTTTTGAAAATGATATATCTGATGAATCAATTAAAAAGATTTTTGAAACTTATCCTTTCGATGTTGTTGTAAACTTGGCAGCACAAGCAGGTGTTAGATATTCAATTCAAAATCCTAAAGCTTATGTAAAAAGTAATTTGGATGGATTTGTTAATATTCTTGAAGCTTGTAGGGAATTCAATATATCAAATTTTATATATGCATCAAGCAGTTCTGTATATGGTGATAATGAATTATTCCCTTTTAATGAAAAACATGAAGTTAATCACCCGATATCTTTATATGCAGCAACTAAAAAATCTAATGAATTATTAGCTCATTCATACAGCCATTTATATAAAATTCCATCAACTGGTTTGAGGTTCTTTACTGTATATGGTCCATGGGGGAGGCCAGATATGGCTCCTATGATTTTTGCAAAAGCAATCACATTAGGCAAAAAAATAAAAGTTTTTAATAATGGACATAACATAAGAGATTTTACTTTTATTGATGATGTTGTAGATTCAATATTCAAATGTTGCAATAAACCTGCAGTAATAGATAATAATTTTGATTTATGCAAACCAAATCCTGCAACTTCATTTGCACCCCATAGAATTTTTAATATTGGTAACAGCTCCCCAGTTAAAGTACTTGATTTTATAAGGATTTTAGAGGAATCTTTGAATAAAAAGGCAAATTTAGAACTATATCCACGTCAGCCAGGAGATGTAGTTAAAACTGGAGCTGATACTTCTTTAATTGAGGCTTGGATCAAATATAAATCTAAAACTTCTTTGGAAAAAGGTACTAAAATTTTTGCGGAATGGTATAAAGATTTCGATGGGATAAAATATTGACAATAATTTTATAATTCCAAGTTTAAAAATTGAATTATTACCTTTTATCTAAAGTGTCCCATCTCCAACACGCCATAAATTCAAACCAGTAGTCTTAATCTCTTTTGGATCTATTATTGATCTTGAGTCAAAAATCCAGGCAGGCTTTCTCATTATTTTGTACATTTCTTGCCATTCTATTGTTAAGTATTCAGACCATTCAGTTAGGATTAAAACAGCATCAGCATCTTTCAATGAACTCTTAATAGAGTAAGCGAAATCCCAACCCCCATCATTATTTGATTTATGATTAGAATTTCCAAGAATTTTTGATCTAGGAGGCAAATTAAGGTCTATCTTAATTTGATTTGGCTTCACTTTTGGATCATGTATAACTATCTCAGCACCTTCTTCTAGAAGATCTTTACATATTTGTATAGCTGCAGATTCTCTTGTGTCATTAGTATTACCTTTAAAAGCAAAACCTAGAATAGCTATTTTTTTTTCAGATAATGTTCCAAATAATTTTTTTATTATTAATCTAGAAATCCTATGTTGATGCCAAGTATTAATTGTCACAACTTCGTTCCAAAAAGAAGCAACTTCTGGTAAACCAAAGTGCTCAGCAAGATAAACTAAATTTAAAATATCTTTTTTAAAACAACTACCTCCAAATCCTGGCCCTGAATCTAAAAATTTTGAACCTATCCTGGTATCTGATCCAATTGCCCTAGAAACTTCTCTAATGTCTGCCCCTGTTTCTTCGCATAATGCACTTATTGAGTTTATTGAACTTATTCTTTGAGCTAAGAAAGCATTAGCAGTAAGTTTGGCAAGTTCACTACTCCAAATATTAGTTCTTAAAATTTT
>MDTB01056234.1_pt1 | contig 19417 bp, 10 predicted proteins | sample 811161 | NCBI WGS metagenome assembly MDTB01 (sample SAMN05326650, study PRJNA326480) | marine metagenome | isolation source: seawater | place: Mediterranean Sea | collected 2009 | reverse complement strand
TTGTTAAGACTGCATCAACCGTAATTGATGAATTATCTAAATATCCCATTTTTTTCTCCTAAATTTCGAAATACTTTAATTCATATATAAATATTAATAAAATGAAAAAATACTCAATTTTAAATTAATCATATATTATTTTATCGTCATTACCTATACTATTATTACCACTATTAACTCTAAGTTGATTTTCACCACCAGTTACTTTAACTCTATAAAATGAAGATGTTGAATAATCATCATATTGAACATTTAATTGTCCTGGATTTACATTTTGTGCTCCATCATACATTTTTTGTTTAAATGGATAACTAAATCTAGCATAATGATTTGTTGGTAAAATAATATTACCATCCGTACCAATTACAAAATATTTTGTTTTACCTATCATTCTACCACTATGGTTTGAATTACTTCCAGTTCCCCCAATTAAAGATTTATAATTAACACTTGAATGAAAATCAGTATCAATCATTACTCTGTTATAAAATCTTGAACTATCTTCAAAATTACTTGAATTATTAGTTGAAGCTGAATAGTATTCATTATCACCAATAGCATTAAATATAAATCGTGACTCAATGTGATAAGTATTATAGTTACCATCAGAACCTGTTGGTGATGCATAATTTAAAAATTGTACATCATTAGAACTTGTTCCCCAATTTTTATGAACATCTACATATGATTTATTCGCATCTGATGCAAAATCTATTGTTCCATTTTTTGAAAGAACTACTGTTGAACCCCCATATGTTGGTTGAGTATTTATAGATGCACTATATGGATTTACAATTGAAGTTACATAACCACCAGGTTGTAAAAATGGTGGATGAAAATGATTTCTGTGACTTTGACTAACTGGTGTTAAGTATCCACTACTTGTAACATAAGCATTACCCAAACTAATTGATTGTGAATATGGTAATTCTATAGAACCAATGCTTGATGGAGCTCCTTGTATTGTTCCCTCTTTTATTGAATCATAAATTGTTTCAGATAAATTTACACCTATTGTATCACGAAGACTTGGATTTGCATTTCCTAAATGTTCTTTTGTTGAAATTATACCTATAGTACCTATACCAGTATTTGGATTAGCCTCAATGGAATGGTCATGGTGTTCATATTTTTGTTTTTCTATTATCGTTGGTCTTATTTCTACACCAAATCCTCCATTTTTATCACTAAATGTTGAACGAGCTGGTGCTAATGTTTTTACACCTTCTGTAATTGAATGATTAAACATACTTTCTTGAGACCTAATAAATTTATTAGCATCTAATTTAATTGTATAACAATCAAAAAACTCATTTCTAAAATCATCAAGTTCATTATACGACTGAGAATAAAAACTTATTGGATTTCCATATTTTTTTTCTAAATTAAATCCAGTTATTTTATCTAAAATAAAACTATCAACAAAATTTTGTGGTGAACGATACATCTCTAACTTAGTTGATGTATTTACTTTTGGTTTTCCAGTTTTAGTATCAGTTACTGATAAGACACTTTCTTGATTCATACTTAAATCACCAACCATAGGTTTATTTGGATTTATTAAAATACTATTATCATTTCTTTGTCCAGAATTATCATATAACGATGTTTTTACAGAATCTATAAAATCATATCCATAAACATATGAACCTGTATAGTATGAACCAGTTCTCATAAGAGAATGATTTTTATATCCATGTGTTGGAGATGCATCAACTAATGGTAATATTTGTGTAGATGAAGAAACAGAAGCACTTGAATAATTTTCATTTAATTTAAAGTGATACACTAATTCATGACAATGTGAAAATAATGTATTACCAACCGTTGAGGATTTATTTAGTGTGTGTTGTCTAAATTTAGATATACTTAAAGCTGAATCCCAAGCTCTAATTTCTGATAATGAACCACTTACTGATTCACCTACGAATAAATTAGATGAAGAAAGTATGTCAGTTCCTCGACTTCCAGTAGACATCCAATTTTTGTTTGCAAATGCATTTGAATCTAAACCTATTTGATTAGTTGCTGCACCACTACCTGATATTGACATTGTAATATAATTATATGTTTTAATTACTCTACCTCTTTGAAGAGAAGAATGTAATCTATATTCATTTATTATTTTAGTTGAAGTACTACCAGTCATTCTCTGTAACATAACATTCCACAATTGTCCGTCAGACATACGAGCATAAGCCGTTGACATTGATAATGCATTACTAGATATAGTTAAGGAACCTGTTTGTGAATTATTTAATCTAAACTCAAAAGATGAACTAGCCCCATCAGAACTTGGCATTAATCTTAAATCCCAAAGTGTTTCTGCACCACTACCACTTGATTTTAATATTGTTTGTGGACTTGTTGTATCAGTATGTTTATAAACAAATTCAATAGTATTAATATTTGCACTATCCATCCACCAATCAAGATTAAAAATTCTATCTGGATTTGCATTAAACATATACCTATATTTTTTTTCTTTAGTTGAAGTAAAATTAAAACTTCCAGTAGATAAGAGTAAATCTGTATCTGATAATATATTATTAAGTGAAGAAGTCCCATTACTTATAATTGGTAATGGTGGTGGATTTTCATTATCTAAAGGATTCTCGGTTGTTTCTCCTGAACCACCAAATTCTTGAAATTTTAAAACATCAGGTGGATAACCATAAGTGTTTAATAATCCTCTAACAGAATTTTGTGTACCTTTTGTTTTATAAATATACATTAGATTATTTAGAGTTTTTCTCCAAGTATTGTTTTTAATATCATCTATTGAGGTTACACCAGATAAATAAGTTCCTAACGAGTCTGATAAACTTCCACTAAATGGATTAATACCTTGCCATCCCATATTTGATAATAACATTGGAAGAACATTGTTTGGTGGTGAATCTATTTCTTTATATCCTCTACTATGTAATGTACCTAAAGAATCAATATGATTTCTAATCATATCATATTGTTCACCTTGTAATTTGAGGAAATCTTTCATTTCATTGTAATCAGAACTTTCTTGAATGTAAAGAGGTAAATTGTTTTCAAATGAATGTATGTTATCAGTATCAAATGTTTCAGCCTTTGTTAACATATCATTGTACCAATTATTCCAAGTAGCAGAACTGGTATGATATAAATTATCAAATGGTAAAACTTCACTTGGATTTGTAAGTGTTAATTTTACATCTGTAAAAAAAGATTGAGAGATATTTGAACCTGATGTAAAAGTGATATTGAACAAGTCACCTGTTGGCATTACTGAACCAAAGAACGGAACACCACTTTGTGTAACAACAGTAGTTGGATATAAATTGGTTGAATCTTTTATTTTATAAGAACCTGTTTTTAAACTTCCACTTAACATTATAAATTTAGATGAACCCATATCAAAGTCACCAGCTGTTTCTTCTAAATCTGCCAAATCATTATGAGTAGTTTTAGGTATAAAATAGGAAGCAGAAGCTTCAAATATAAATCTTCTATAATGACTACCAGTTACTTTTGGTTGAACAATTGACCCAGTATATAATGCATCATGAGGTAAGAAAACTCCATTTTTTAATTTTCCTGTTATCATATGATTATCATTTACTCTCAGTAGTTCTAAATTTGTAGTTCCCTTCATCAAAAATGATAAATAAACTGAACTACTATGATTAAAAAATGGTTTATTTTGTACTTTATATAAACCACTTGTAATATCAACTCTACCAACACTACCTGAATTTGTGTTTTTATAAACGATATTAAATCCATCCGTTTGACTTAATTCTTCATAATTATCTCCTGTATGTATTGGATTAGAATGAGCATAATTAACTACTGCGGGAGCAGAAGCTGTTGATTCACTTTGACCATCATAATATAAAAATTTTTCATATGGTGTAAAATTCTTAATTTCTGTATTTATTTTAGCAAATATGTCTTTTCTTTTTTGAACTAAAAAAGTAGAATCACCACTTAAAGAACCACCATCTGCATATAAAGACCTTGATAATTCAGAAAAATGAGATTGAACAGTTCCTAACTTTTCTCTAAAGTTTTGTAGTTTCTTTTTAGCTGAACCAAAAAATGTATGATTTGCAAATTCATTAAAATCTGTATTTAGATTTGGATAATTATATTTACTTTGTGAAATTAATGAATCAACTTCAACATCACCTATCGATGCAGATATAGCTAATTCATCTAAATTTTGAAATCCAATATCATTATTATCAGGATTTATCCAATCTTCTTGTGGTTGTGGTATTAACCCATCACCAAAGAAAACATCAGGTACATCAGAAAAATAAAATATATCTTGAAGTTGTGTTGTTAAAACCTCTCTCTCAATAGTAACCATTGATAAATTTTGAATATTAACAGGTAGTGGGTTATAAAGTTTTAAAATTATTGATTGATTATCTTTACCATCAGTTATAGCATCAAAATGATAATTCATTATTGGATTATGGTCACCAGTTCCAATGTTTAGTAAATGTTTGAATTGATACTTATCAGTATTTTGATTAAATTGATATGTTATATGATTGATAATATCTGAATTATTTTCAATATTACTATCAAGTATTTTTAATCTAACTTCTTTTCTTGAAGTTGAAATTTGTTTTATTATAAATTTATAAATATCAACTGTGTCAGCTGATTCAAAAAAATATTCTGAACCTCTTAAAGGAGCTGGTTCAGGTTCTTCATTGTCTTCATTGTTAAATACCCAATCCATATATTTTGGTGGAAAGTTTTGTAATGAAGTAAATGATGTTACTAAGTTAGCAATATCTACTCTGTTATTAGCAACCCAACCCACACTATCAAGTCCGTTAATGTTACCATCATCATTAAAATCAAAATCTTCAAACCAATAAGGTATTTCTTTTATAGGTTGAAGTTGATTTAAAAAATCAATTTGTATTCTATAATTACCTTGAGGTAATTCAAAATCATTAAATATTTCATTTGGTTTTATGTATATATCTTGAGTGGTTTCATTTCTATATATTTTAAAATCATTTTTAGATTCATCAACACCACCTATCATTCTCTGTTCAAATTGAGTATTATCAGTAAAAGGTGAAATATTAATTGTAATATGAGATGAACTACGAGATGAAAAGAATATAGCTTTACCATCAATACCTTTTGTATCATCTGGTAAATCAACAATGTTATTGATAGCTTCTGTTGGATAAATAGTTAAACGGATATAATCCATCTCACCAAAATTACCATCAGTTGGAGTTACAACCAAATCTCTATCTTGTTGATTAAATTCAAATTCTAAATCTGGCATTATAATGCTCCATCTTTATTTCCAGTTTTCTTTGGAACTTTTATAAATGAGTCTCTTCTCATAGATTGACCTTTTCTTACTTTTTTAACTTTATAATTTCCAATTAATAATCCTTTATTGGAATTACCACTTGAATCATAAATTGAGTTACTAGTTAGTTCACCAGTATTTAATTCTAATTTACAACTTTGTTTTAAATCTAAATCTAAGTTGTCATTTATAAATATCTGTCCGACTGAACTTTTCTCTGAAAAAGTTCTTTCAATTGTTGAACCATTCCAATAACCGCCAGAACCAATATTTGTATGTGGGTTTTCATAATATGGATTCCCATAAGTTGGATTATAAAAATCTTCTATAGGTCTTGGAGTACCGCCTGTATTTGAAGCTATTGGAATACTATCTATTGTTCCATCGTCAACCAAAGAATTTATATAATTAAAAATATCAGGCCTACCAGCTACAGTCCAAGCTAATGAATCACTTACATTTACTTCACCTAAAATATCATCAAAATCACCCACTATATCAAACTCTTCTTGAAATTCTGGAAATGGTAATGTTGATAAAAGTTCCGGAGATGCATCTTGAGTTCGAATTGTTGTTGGAATTTCTAATAATTCATTTATACCATATGGTTTATTAAAATATCTACATTGTTCTAAATCCATTGTTTCTATATTTTTACCCATTTCATCATTATTTAAATCATTGACTAAGAATTTTTCATCAATTATATCAAGTTCACCTATTTTACCACCAGCTAATGTATTTTCAATACTTGTTTTATATTTTGAATCCTCACTAACACCACCAATTATAGCAGTTGTATATGGCCATGGAAGTGTAGTGTATGCACTACCACCTACATCTGAAAAATCAGGATATTGATTTGTTGGTATGTCTAAATAAAATCTTGATGTGCAAAGTTTCCATCTTCCTACTTCAAAACCAGGACTCCAATTGTTTTGTCCATTCCCATCAAATATACTAATCATTATAAATTTTACATTTTTGATTCCAGGAGTGGTATAGACATTTGATAATAAACCATTATTTGTACCTTGAGTATAATTTATTTTTTTAACTTTATATAAATTTTGATTTTGTTTTTCTAAATAATCAAATTGATTTTCTGGTTTTGAATCTAACCAATTATCTAAGGTTTGAAACTTATTATCTTTATCATCCCAATCAATTATAAAATAATAAAATAATTGGTCACCTACGACACCGATTGGAAAATCACTATCGTCCTCTTCATCAATAAGTTCTGGATAACTATCATAAGAATAGTAATGTTTTAAATCATCCCCATTTGGACTTTTTAAATCAATATTAAAAGTAACATTTAGTGGGGCAGATGATTTCATAACTAAATTAAAATCATTATTATAAGTTTGTAAATCAACATAATTGTTACCAAGTTGATTGTCTTGACTAAATCCAAATGTTGTTATTGGTATAAAATCAGGATGTCTATAAAAACCTTTACTGAGAGTTGTATTTGGATAATCAGAATCTTGAGTATTATCAAGTTGAACTTTTGGATTTGCACTAGCTAACCAATCAACACTATTAAAAGTATTTTCATTTAACTTAGTTTTAGGTAAAATTAAAGGTAATATTTCTTGATAATTAGAAACACCAGAAAAACTATTTTTTACTCCTGCAGATGTGTTTATCGTTAATCTCAATGAAGTTACCTTCCAGGCAGCTGCTTGAGCTCCTCCACCACCTTCACCAGTTTTTGTTTTTGTAGCAGAGGTAAAATTAGTTTGATATGTTATACCTAAATAATTACTACCAACTCTTTCAAATAATTCATCATTACTTATTTTAAAAATATCATATTTTCTTTTTCTTTCATCTGTGTTTACAGGCCAGGCTACTTTTTTGTGACCTCTCATATAAATAACAATATAAATAGGATTATATTGTGATTCATTCAATATACTTGTTTGAGATGGTGTTGGTTCAAGATTACTAAGTTTAAAAGTTTCAGGTATATCATCTAATGTCATCTGTATTCCTTCAAAATCAGGTATAGTGATTTGAGCAGATTCAACTCCAAAGTCTGCTATTATTGGAGTTCCCTCCACCTCAGTAACATTTCCAATATCTGTTCCTTCATTTCTACTACCAAATCCTTGTGAATAAAATTTCCACTCGTCTTTCATTTTACTTTTTACTGTACTGTATCCATCTTTTGTTGGGTCACCACCATAAGCTTCTTGAGAAAATATCCAACCAGCAACATGATTACTTTTTACTGTACCATCAACACCTGTATTTGAGATATATAAATTTTCAATTTTAATAAAAGGGTCACCTTGAAATTTAAGATTTTTTTCAATAATTGATTCATTTATATCATCACCAACACATTTAGTAAATAAATCTTTGTTTTGAAATTTATCATTATTTTCTGGTAAACTTATAGAGTCATTATAAATAGGTGGGTCTGTATTATATTCTTCCGAAAAACAATATAGGCTTTTATCACCGATTTCAGGTTTATCAACTAATATTTTTTTCTGTATAGCCATTAAAATGCTCCATTTCTTTTTGTTACTTTAACTATACTTGTTTGTTTTACCTTTTCAACTCTTAATGTCTCATCGTCAAATTCAGGACTAAAGTCTGTAATTGGAAAACCATAGTTTTTATTACCACTTTGGTCATTAAAAATATCAACATCTACTTTATCATTAATCACATTTATTATTAAATCTTTATCCGATTCTGTTTCATCAGTTATACTACCTTGTAATGGAAATGGTGTTCTATTTCTAAATTCATTCTCTATAAATCTACCATTAGTTCCGTATGCTGGTAATACAGGATAGTAATAACCATCAATCCATTCTTGTTCCGTTTCAGTATTCATTGGTTCTTCTATTATACCCTCTCTATTAAATATGGAGTAATCTTTAGGAATAATGTTTTTCCAATATCTTGGTTTATCAGGATTACCAACTTGATTCAAATCTTCTTCTTCAAATCCAAACATTTCCCAAATTGATTTTGGTGTATTATAGAATTTTACATTTGTTAAATCACAATCACCAAGTCCTTTTCCTAATTCTTCTTTGATTGGTGAAATACCATTATATATAACATTATCATCTTCATCAAGTCTTTCTTCCATATAAGCTGGTAATACTTCTAAATTATCAAAATTTTGATTTTCCATTTTTAAAAGAGCTAATTCTGTTTTTAACTTGTCACTTTTATTTTTAAAATCTATTTTTATTTTTTCATTTTCTAAAAAACCAAGTTGTCTTTTTACTTTTTTGTAGTAATTACTTTGTTGTGAAATACCACCAATAATTGGTGTGGTATTTTCATAAGGTATAAATGAATATCCATCACTTCCAAAATATTTAAAATCCTCGTCTGTTCCTGAATTAACATTTATTCTCAATCTAAATTTTTTATTATAAATAATACCCATTATATTATTATTTTCATCTGTCTTCACTCTTACCATTGTACCATTAATTTCAAATATACCATTGGTTTCATATGTGTGATATAATGCTGTGTTTTCATCTATTTGTTCAGGTTCAGCTGTAAATCCTCTTGGTGTCCCATCACCCCAATCTACATCATAAATATAAAATCTACCTAATTTAAAATCTTGATAAATTGGTAGTCGTTCAATATCTAAAGTTTCATTGGTAGGATATTGAGGATAAAAATAAAATTGAGCTTCTAATGGTGCTTGTGTGTCCTTATACATATTTGATTGTAATTCCTTATCATAGTATTTAGTCAAATCAGCTCTACCATAATTACCTACAGATATTTTTTTTCTAACATCCACTTCAGGAGTAAACTCATATGATTCATAACATTCAATGTCATCTAGTAATACTCTACCTTGAAAATTATTTCCAGCTTGTAAAAATAAAGACAAATTACCAACACCATCAGTTGGAAATTGTGATGCATTACTGATATATTGGTCCATTCCAGTAATACCATTTCCCTCTTCAGTAGAACTACGATACAATCTAGCTATGATAAAACACTCATTATTAAGATACAAATATTTACTGGTATCATCACCATCTTCACCCAAATATCCCGAGTTGTCATCATAACTCCACCTTTCACCATCCCAATATGCAACCACCATATCTGCTTTAGGTTCATCATCATTATCATTGTCACCATAACCAAGACCACTTCTCATTTGAGGATTTAAACTACCAACATACATTAAATAAGCTTCAAGAAATCTACCATCATCTTGAAGTCCAGTATTTTGTTCTCCTCCAGGTGCACCATCTGTAGTATCACCTAAAGCACTAAACACAGTCATATAACCATAATCAGAACCTGTACCACCTCTTGGTGCATGTCTAACAAAAACAGATTCTCCATCTGTATTTCCCGAACTAAGTGTTACACCAGGTGGTGGTATTATCCAAAATTTATCCTCTGTTAATGCAGTGTCATCTGATTGGTAACCTTGAAGTTTAAAATATATTTCACCTGGATTTTCCTCTGGAAGACCATCAGAATCTGATTTATGGTTTAACATTATTTCTATAGGTCCAAAATTTTTTACATCATCAAATGAACCACCATAAGGTACACCATGTATTCTTCCTCTATTGTTATGTTCTTCTGTTAAATTAAAGTCAAATTCAAATGTTTCCCATTCATTCATAACAGAATTTTGAAATCTTGACATTCCACCAAGTTTTGAATCTTTTTTTGCAAGGTAGTTATTACCATTGAAATACCTTTCAGAATTAAAACCACCAGGTGATTTAAACTCTCTGTCATCACCAAGATAGTTGGGTAATCCTAAAACACCAGTCTTTGGTATCTCTTCAAATTGAGATTTTAAAACACCAACTTCAATTTTTGGTGCCATATCTAAACTTTCATCTAATGGATTTTCTAAAAACAATACTTTGTCTTCAGCGTCATTAATTGAATTACCTGGTGGAAAAACAGTTACAGTTTTCATCTTAAATCTTATCTTTAATGAACTATATGGATTAATTGGATTATCATAAAATTTATCATAAATTTTTACAACTTGATTTAATACTCTGTATTGATTCTCTATATGATTGGGTAGAAAAATATCTTCAGTTAAATCATCATCTGGATTACCAGACATTCCGAGTTCATCATTTGGTAACAAATAATTGAAAACATATCTTGTAGATAAATCCAAGAAATTAAATAATTCAGTTTTATTCCATATTCTAAAATTTAGAAATTGTAAACATTTTGCATTAGAATAAGCTTTATCTGAGACTATCCAAGATGCAATATGTGGTATTCTTCTTTCAGTTTCAGAATCTTTTAATCTGTATGCACTTCTCAAACTACTCAAAGAACTACCACCTAAACCATTAATTGCATCATTAACAGCTTGCTGGGTGGTTGCATCACCTAAAAGAAGTAGTGATAAAGGTTGACCAGAGCCTATATAATTTACCTTTCCCCAATAATTAAAACGAGATTGAGTAGAACTTATTGTCCCATCATTATCTAATTCTAATGGTAATGGAACATATGCAAATCTACCACCATAACCTTGAAACCCCTGAGAATCTTCATTTGAAAAGTTCATTGTTAAGCTATCATCACTTATATCAGTTAAAGATAAAAAATCCCAATCACCTTCAGGTTTAACAATTATTGGTATATCATCTTCTTCATAAAAAGATTTTTCTACAAATTTACAATCACCATTATTTACCATATTTGTTTTAGTGATTCCTATAAATGGTGGGGATAATACATTTGGAAAATTATCAGAAGCTAAGTTATCATCATCAAATGAAAACATACCCAATTCAACTCTACCATCTTGATTTGAATCTAAAATTCCTTGATTTGTATTTTTAAAAATATTTTTATTTACATTTAACCCACTAAATGGGTCAAATGAATTAAATAGTGTTTGTTCAATCGTAACACCATCTACACCGAATCCTGTTGAAATTGATTCTGAAACGAAACTCATTTTTTAATCTACCTTAAAACCACGAGCTCTTAATAAGTCACTTCGTGATATGATTTCTACTTTACATTTATTACCTCTACCTGAATTAGTTGTAAGAGTACCATCTGAATTGATATGATTTAACCAATACAATGGATTAGTATTGTCAAAATCAGAATTATATTCTTGAATTGTAGGATTATAAGTAGCACAAATAAAATACCACTCACTAAAATTTTCAGGTATATGTGTATAATTTAATATTCTTCTTTCATCATCTGAATAATAATCTTGTCCATTATTGTTTTTATTTAAATCTGGTGGATTAAATTTAAATTTTCTAATACCACCCATACCAACTGCGGAATCTCTTAAGCCTTCATCATTACCAGTTGCAAAATCTCCAAATTCTCTAACTTGTAATCTAACGAATCTTTCTGTATTTGTGTTTTGAAATAATCCTAATGTGTTTTCATGATAACTACCTTCAATATAATCTTCAAAAGTTTCTATATTACCATTACCATCATTATAAGTATCATCTTTATTAATTACAAAAGTCTCCAATTTGAATCCGAATGGATTTTCTTCTCTTGTTGGATTTCCAAAATTAAACAATGTACCATTTGAAACTTTATCTAAAAATCTAACCCACATTGTTATTGTAAAACCTGAACCAGGATATTCAGTAATAACTTGAGCTTGAGCCACATTATTACCATCATAAGATAAAAGTCTATTGTACTCACTTGTTAACCAAGTTGGATTATCTGGTTCTAATCCTTCAATAAATTGTTGATTTGTATTACGAATAATAATACCTTGATTTGGATTTCTAAATTTTAAATATCCAGCTGATTCATTTCTATATTCTGGTCTATCATCTTGTGGTGTTATAGGTTCTTCCAATATATCTGTTAAATATGGTAAAACCCTATCATAAATATCTTGAATTGTTCGTGATAAATTTGTAGAGTTTGGTGCATAAGGACCACTTTTAATTCTATGAATAAACGCTTCTTCTTCATCTATCTGTGAATTAGAGTATTCCTGTGCATATGAAATACTATTATTTGAAGTATACTCAAATTGCCCACTCCAATTACCATTATCATCTCTATCAACTATACCATCATTATTTAAATCAAATTCAGGTGGATTTGGTGGAAGTAATGCATTTAATTCTTGAAACAATCTTATAATTCTAGCCTGTCTAGTATCACCACTTGGTAGTAATTCAAATATATTTGTATCAAGAAATTCTTCAGCCTTTTCAATATCTACTATTGATGAAGATTTTTTTAAAGGAATAAATTGACTTACATTTAGAGGATTACCATCACCTATAAGTAAAGATGTAATATCTATTGGTTCTACTGAGTCTCCAACATTTGATAATGATATACTTATAGTGTTATCTGCACCTTCAATAATATTGATTGGAATATTGTTTATTTCTAAATGAGATATAGAATCAACTATTTGTTGTAAATTTTGTTGAGTACTTCCATCATCAGTTGTAACAGTTGCTGACTTTATTAAATCTTCTTTATTAGCTCTTATGTCTTTTTGAAAAAGTGCTAATACTCCCGAACCACTTCCTTGTTTTAATTGACCATTACGAATATATTTCTGTGCATTCTTAACAGAGTTTTCATCAACCAATGGACTTAGTATTAATGCATCGGCTATTCTATCTAATAGTATTTCTAACTTTTGTTCTGATGTCATAACTATTTCCTTTTCACTATAAATTCAAAATCATCATCAAATACTTGTTCTTGTCCATCATCATATTTTAATTTTAATAAAATTTTATAAACCCTATCAGGATAGAAACCATCTAAGTATTGTATAAAATAGTTTGAATCACTATCACAACTAAGTTTTGTATAACTTGTTCCTGTAATATCTTCAAATGGAACAATGAACTCATCGGTAGCGACATCTTTAATCGCATATGAACCACTACTATTAGTTATGAATGAACCAGTTACGGTTTGAACAGAGTTAGTAAAAGATTTTTGAATATATCTTTTTCTAGCACCAACCCTAAACTTTACTCGTTCACCTACTTTATAACTTTCTCTTAAACCTTTCATATATAAAAAGTTGTCAGTTAATCCACTCATTGTTAATTCATTTAATGAACCAGTAGAGAATGATGAATCATCCCAACGAACTTCTAATTTTGGTGAGTAAATAGTGTGTGTATTTCTTGAGAAAAATTTTAAATGTCCAAATGTAGTTGTATCTGTTTCTTGACTACCACTAAAATTTATTAACATCCCATAGTTTTCTTCTTGTCCTTTTAACCACATACGAAACATATTTGTTATATCTACATTTACATCAGGTGATTGATTTGAAAAAGCTTGAGTTGATGAACTTACAGGATAAACTGATACACCAGCATCAGCCCAAGTTACAGCAGTTCCACCAAGTGGATTACTACGATTCTCCCAACTACAACCATTTGTGTTTTTTGGTCTATCACCAAACTTACCAGTTCCCTCCGTCCAAGACTGAGAAATTGGTTGTACAGCTAAAGTATAATCTTCAGTCATTTCAGCATTACCCTCAGCTTCATAAAGTCTTAAATAAACTTTTGTACCACTTACACCAGTTGGTGTGACAGGTTGAGGAATAGTTCCATCAGCAATTGATTTAGATAACTCAGTAAATTCAGTTCCAGTAAATTGAACTAATGCTCTTGTTGGATAATTAAATGAACTATTGTAAAATTCTTTTTTGACTTCAAGTATTTGGTCTCTTCCAAAGTTTTGGTCTTTGAAAGACTCACCATCTATTGTTGATGAACCACTTGAAATCCAAGTGTCTTGATTTGGAAAAATAAAATGATGCATTATCTAACTCTCCCTTGTATGTTTTCGTTTGGATTCTTTAATTCAAAAACCGTTGGTGTTGATGTATTTGGTGGTACTATTATTGTACCATCATCTGAAAGAGCATTTTTAAAATTATATTTATATCCATATCCAGTAGTACCACCATCGGCTGTTATAAAACTACCATCACTAACACCATCACCGTCTAAATCTGCACCTTCTCCAGATGTACTAAAAGAATAAGTATAAGTTGGTGAATTTAACAATTCACCACCATCTTCATAAAAATAATCATTATGTTGTGTTATAGTTACATGTCCAATTGACCTAACTCCCTCAACTCCCATTAATTCATATTCCAATTGACTTTTATATATTGGTTGATTGAATTGCATTTTATTTATATTAAAATAATCTTTTATTTTTTGAATACAATCTAATTTTACTTTTTGTTTATTTGCATATTTTTCAGCTATTACATCAAACATAATTCCGAAGTTAACAATGTAACCATCATTGATAGTAACAGTATCAGTTATTATTTTAAAATTTTCTAAATATTTTTTTATATTCGACATTAAAGTCAATGGTAAATTATCACTTGATAAAGTTGTATTAATATGTGGATTACCAATTAATTGTTTTCTATTATTATATCCCAATACATATATGTTTATAGCAGATAATTCAAAAGTACTTATATCAATTTCTTGTAAACTTGGTAAATTATTTGTTTGAAAATTTGTTAAATGTGTAACAGCCTCATTAACTTTAGTCACTAAAGTTGCATCTATAAGGTCCTTGAATGTGTCGTAATTATTTGCAACTAGAGCTTCTGCTATTATATCTCGTACTTCTGTTAAATCTGGAATATTAGTTGATATAAGTTCAGTTAATTGATTAATTTTACTATTATAATCTTCTTGTGTTTGTCCAGTAAAACTTGTATCACCACCTTCATTTCTTGTAACATAAACTTTTGCTATGTTTCCATATTTAGATGGTATGTTCATTATCCTAGCTTCATAATCTTCTTTTGTCACACATCTGTTTTGTGTTGTAAAGAATGCTTTAGTTTTTTCTCTGATTTCAATTGTATCTTCTTCATCCTTACCACCACGAGCTGGACGATTGTTTGTCACATTTAATAGTGTTGCCCCACCATTAATAGCTGGAGTTATTACAGTTGGTAAAGTTGTCAAATCTCCAGTTGGTACATTTGAAGTAATTCCACCACCTACACGATAAGTAATTGTTAATGTTGTGTTGTTTGGTGTTTCACCTAATGTTGAATACTCATTACCCAATAATGGGTCTATAGCATCATTTAAGTCATTTGTTTGTCCAGGTATAGTAACACCAATTTGTTCTGTATCAATAAAACCCTCATCAACCATTTGGCCATCCTTTAACACACCATTACCAAATATTAATGAAGTTGTATTATCTAACTCAGTTTCACGAGTAAATCTTTTTGTTGTTGTAATATAAGTTAAAGAATATGGAACAGCTGTTGATGAGGCTAGTCCACCAGTATCAGTATATGCTGATGTTCTATTTTCATCATCAGTATAATGTCTTGCAATTGGAACTTTATCTTGTGCTAAGAAATCAACCTCATACCAATCATTACCATTTGAGTCCACACAAGAAACAATGTCAATAACATTAGTATCAGGTATAGTAATTTTTTTAAATTTTTCAGGTATACCAATTTGAAATGAAATTGTTTTTTCAGTTGCACTAATAGCCTTAACACTTCTTGATAATGTATAAGCCGAAGCCAATCCACTATCAGAAGTAGTACCTATTGTTTCCGTATCATTTGAACCTGTAATTCTAAAATCAATTGGTTCAATAGTTGTAAATATAATATCGGTGTTTGTTGATGAAACAATCTGTAAACCATCATCAAAAACACTAGCATTTGAATAATCTACTTTTGAAGTGTCATCACTAGAAGCATTAACATTAGATTTAAAAGTTAAATCTGTATAAGCTGGTACAATTGGTTTTACCTTATAACCAAACATTTTAGCCATATTTATTATATTTCTTCTCTCTTCAGCTAATGGTAATAACATTTCCTGATATTGTTTATCAATATAAAATGATAACACATCACCAACATAAGCGTTCATTTCCAATAACATCATTCCAGGTGATGTTTCATTGAAATCACGATATGTATTTGGGAAATACGATTTTGCATAATTCATTAAAGATTCTTTCAATGAGGCAAAATCTTTATTTAAATAATTTACATTTGATTCTTTAAAATTTTGTTTACCATATGTTGGCATATTTTATCTCCAATTAATATCCAGTGTTTCCTGATTCTATTGTATCACTATTAAAATTTAAAGTGACTGAATCTAAAGTGTTTGGGTCTTGTTTAATGTTAAATAATATTTTTACTCTAATTTCATTTAAACCTATACTTGAATCATCATCATTACTCAAAACTTGAATATCTCGTATCTCCACGAAAGGTAACCAAAATTCAATTTTATCTAATATGGTATTTTGTACACCAATTAAATTTTCATTTGTAATGTGTTCAAACAAAATTTTTCTTAATCCTATTCCTAAATTTGGTTGAAAGAATCTTTCACCCTCTTCTGTCTGTAATAAATTTCTAATGTTATTTTTTACAGCTTCAATGGTTGTTGAAGTTGTTGCAAAAAATCCACCCAATGCATCATCTCGTCTAATTGGTAAATCAATACCAATTTTTACATTAGTATCATTATCTTCAATAAAAGGTTTTCTTGATGTATCTTTAATAGCCATTATAATAAGTCCTCAATATCGTCTCTGATTAATTTTACAGTTGTAAATTCTCTTTGTCCATTCTCATCTTCAACATCAAAGTCATCTTCAGAATCAGGTGGTTCTCCAATAAATACATAACCAGTCGACTCTAAACCACCATCATCCTTTCCCAAATCTAATCCTGTTAATGTAGCACCACCTTCTAATAAAGGTGTTATAGCTTTCTCTATTTCACCCTCCAATGAATTAATCAATGCACCAAGTCCGAGTGGGTCACCTATTTTTTTAAGTGTTTTAAGTACTGGTTGATATTCACCTAATAAAGTTTCCAGTTCAATGTTAACAGGTTGGTCAGGTGTTTTTAATTTTTCAACAATAACAGGAGCATTTAATTGTGTAATTCTAAACTCAGCTTGAGTTAAGAAATTAACTATAGCTTCTTTAGTATACTCGGCCTCTCGTTCAATAAAAGAACCATTAGATGTATCAAGTGGTTTTTTAATTCCCGTATCTCTAGCAGCCTTTGCCTTAGCATCAATTAAATCTTGTTTTAATCCCATTGTTATCCACCATGTTTCATTTTAGATTTCTCTTTACTTTTTTTCAAGACTTCTCTATAGTCTTTGTTTAAAAAATCAGCGGTTTGGCCATCAACAGTTACAGGTGTATTAGGATTACTATTCATCATATTACCATATTGTTTACCCATTAATTCATTCATTCTGTCTGAAGTAAACTCTCCACCACCTAATGTTTTCCAATCACCATCTTGAGCTGTTTCATTCAATACATCATTTAAAACTTTATTAGATGTAAATTGTTTTTTCTCAACTATTTTTTCAGGTTGTGATTTAGATTCAATTGGTTGTTTCAATTCAGTTATTACTTCTTTGATTGCCATAGCAACTTCTTCTCTAACGATTTGTCTGATTATAGTTTTTATATTTGTCTTTTTCTTTTTCATAACTATCCTTGTTCTATTTTGTGTTTTGTACTTATAATACTTTCAATTTTATTTTTAATAACTTGTATATCTGATTGTATTGTTGGTAATGGTGATTGATTACCCAACTGAGTCAATATTTGAATTGATGGTATCAAATCTACAATATCAGATAATACCTCTTGTAATTTTTCACCCAATACCATTGACTCCATAGTAGATTGTTTTGGATTACCAATATTAACATTATTAGATAAAATGTTTAAACTTGTTGGTGAGGTTAAGGATAAATGTCTCCCACTACCAATATAAATATCTTTAATTGATGAAATAAAAATATCATCAAGTTTTGAATTTAAAGTTATTCTATCTGAATGTAATAACATTTGATTCTCACTATACCCATAAATTGTGTCCTGAATATCAGCGTCATTATTTAAATTAGATTGAATATTACCAATTGGATAATCATTATCTTCAACACTATCCGATGAAAATTGAAATCCAAATTTTTCTTCACCATTAATTTCTTCTTCACCAGTTTCAGTATTTAAAGTAACTTCACCATCAATATAACTTTCAAAGTGTTGTGCCAATGTACCTTTTGAAGTTATGGTTATTAAACTGCCATCACCTAAAGTTTCAGAATAATTTTGATTACCTCTTTCATTTGAAATAAAAATATATGGGTTATTACTTCTACTACCAACACGAATACTATTCCCATGCCTGCCCTCAATCATATAATCACCAACAACTTCATTTATAACATTACCATAATCTAAATCTTCATTTCTAAATTTTTGTAATCTATCATATAAAACTTCTTTATTAAAATTTAAACTTTCACCCCGTTCACCTCTTTTTGTATTTCTAACTATATCTGAATTTTGAATTGTTAATTCTTTTTTATAATTCAAATCATCATTCCAAGTAGGACTATTATTTATTGTATTAATCGGACCTAAATAATAATTAATCTTACCAATAGTACAAAGTAATATTGGGTCTCCCTTAGATGGGATGTCACCATGATTTCTAAGTAAAGGAAAATATCTATTATCTTCACTATAAGATTGTTGTTTTCTTTTCCCCACAGTTTTTTGTACATGTGATACAGCATAAATTGAGTTTATAGTTTGTTCACCTTTGTAACCAAACGATTCACTCGAATGTACGACCTCTACACAATAACCAGGTACAAATTGCAGATAGATAGGAACAGAATATTCCTTACCCGCAAATCCCTTTATTGTCTGATTTGGAAATGTTGTAAAAGTTGATGACACTTAACTCTCCGTATATCCTGATGAAATAGTTTTATCTTTTATTGTATCAAGTCGTTGACTTTCTTTTTCTAAATCTGCTACAGTATCTTGAAGTGTTCCCATTAGTTCTTCTTTTTCTTCATCACTTAATAACATTGATTCATCGGAATCACCTTGTGATTTAGATATAATTCTTTGTAATACACCAGCAAGTTTTACCAAATGTTCATCATTACGAACAGCAGTATCCATATATTCTTTTATGATAGGTGCAACCAATACCACATCATCAATGGTTGTGATGAA
>MDTB01140071.1_pt1 | contig 19424 bp, 21 predicted proteins | sample 811161 | NCBI WGS metagenome assembly MDTB01 (sample SAMN05326650, study PRJNA326480) | marine metagenome | isolation source: seawater | place: Mediterranean Sea | collected 2009 | reverse complement strand
TATTAAATAATTTAATTTATAAAAAGAAATTAATTTTTATGTTAAGTTAATTTAATGAAAAAAATTAAAGTTTCACAGATTCAATTTCAAGCTAAATCTACACCTCTGGAAAATTGCTATCAATTAGAGAGTTTGTATAAAAAAACTCTTAAATTTAAACCTGATTTAATTTGCACACCAGAATGCTCAAATATTATAACTAATGATAAAAAATATTTATTTAATTACACTAATTTCCAGAGAGATTGTCCAATACTTCATATGAGTAAAAAGTTTGCTAAAAAGAACAAAATTTTTATAAATATTGGCTCTCTTTTATTAAAAAAAGAAAAACAAAAAAAATTAATCAATAGATCCTTTTTGATTAATAGATATGGGAAAATTCAAATGTTTTATGATAAGATACATATGTTTGATGTAAAAATTAATAGTCAAGAAACACATAAAGAATCAGAGTCTTTTAAAGCTGGTAATAAAATTGTTACATCAAAAATTAATAATATTAAATTTGGTTTTACTATTTGTTATGATTTAAGATTTCCAAATTTATTTCGTAAATTATCAAAAAAAGGATCTGATGTTATTTTAGTCCCATCAGCTTTTACGGTTCCTACTGGTAAAGACCATTGGGAAATTTTGTTAAGAGCACGAGCGATTGAAAACAATACATTTATTATCGCAACTAATATGTGTGGTAGACATCATACTAATAGAAAGACATATGGGCATTCACTTTTAATTAACCCATGGGGAAAAATTGTAAATAAAGCATTAAAAAAACCAAAAATTATAAATTCTAATATTAATATTTCAGAAGTTGAAGAAGCTAGAAAAAAAATACCTTCACTTATATATGATTAAATCAAAATCATTAGTTAATGGAATTGGAAGTGTTTATGATACTAAGAATTTTTACGATAATTGGTCTAATGAATATGAAAAAACTTTAAAAAACTGGAATTATAACGTTCCAAAAAAAAGTATTTTAATATTAGAGAATAAATTAAAAAAAATTCCTAATAATATTCTTGATTTAGCATGTGGTACCGGATTATTTGGTAAAGAATTAAATAAAATTTATAATAAATCTAAAATTTATGGATCTGATATCTCTAAAAAAAGTCTCATATTAGCTAAAAATAAAAATATATATAAAAAACTTATTCTATCAAATTTTGAAACAAGGTATTCTTATAATATCAAATTTGAATTAGTTTCAATTATTGGAGCAATGACTTATTGTAAAAATTTTGATAAACTTTTTTCAAATGTTAGACATTATTTAAATATTAAAGGTCACTTTATATTTTCACACAGAATTGATTTATGGGAATATCAAGAATTTGATAAAATTTTAGAAAAGTATTCTCGAGATTTTAAGATTAATTTTAAATCACGACCTATAAATTACTTACCTTTAAATAAAGATTTTAAAAGCAAAATAAAAATAAGGTTGGTTCTATTGCAAAAATATTAATATATTTTTACCATATATTAGATTTGTTACATTTTTGAGAATCGGTTAAAAGAAATTAAGGTTTATTTTTTCATAAACCAATTATTTAAAGAAGGGGTATTTTCGCCGTATCCCTTCTTTTTTTTAAATGAATAAATTTAAATTTAGTTAGCTATATTTTTTTGATCTATTAAATCTGTCCATTTTTTTTAATGTTTTATCACTTACATGATGCTCTATGCCTTCTGCATCTGCAGATGCTGTTTTATTGTCTAAGCCCAAGTTTAATAAAAAGTTTAAAACAATGTTATGTCTTTTTTTTGATTTGCTTGCAATTTTTTGCCCCTTAACCGTAAGAAATATTGATCTATATGGCTCTCTTTTAATATATCCTTGTTGCTGCAATCTCTGAATAGTTTTATTTGCTGTAGCTTGTGCAATTCCAATTTTAGAAGCTATATCAACTATTCTAGCTTCACCTTTTATATTTAATAACTCGGCAATTAATTCCAAATAATCTTCAGTGTTTTCAGTTTTATGAGCATTTCTTACCCTTTTAAAAGACATATTATTAAATACCATTAAATTCAAAAAATATTAATAGAAATATAGCCATAGCTATATTTTTTAGCTATATAAACAATATGAATGCAATTATTAATGCCATAAGTGATAAAAAAAGACTTATTTTAGCTAATGAGGGAAGATTATTAAAAAAATCTTTCTTTGGTATTTTGATTTTAGCACTAGCTTTTCAAGGAGGAGATTTTGGATCATTAATTAGAAATTCTATGATTGATGCTTATATTCAGGTATCAGTTTTTGTAGGTTTTACGTTATTTGTATTTATTGGATTAGATAGTTTAACCAAATTTGATGTAGAATTATTTTTATCAAAAACACAAAAGTTTCATGTACCTCTTTCAGCTTTTTTAGGAGCTATTCCAGGATGTGGTGGAGCAATAATGGTTGTAACACAATATATACAAGGACGAATATCTTTTGGATCTTTAGTAGCTGTACTTACCGCGACAATGGGAGACGCTGCTTTTTTAATTTTAGCAATAGAGCCCTCTACAGGTTTATTAATTTTTAGTTTAGGTATAATTGTTGGTTCAATTTCTGGATACTTTGTTGATATTTTGCATGGTATTAAATTTATGATGCCAAAATCTAAGATTAATATTGAATATGAAAAGACTAAGAAAACTTTTGTTTCAAATTTTAATATTTTTTGGATTTTGTTATTCTTGCCAGGTTTTATATTTGGAATTTTAACTGCTTTTCAAATTGAATTTTCATTCAATTTATACAATATTATATTTTTATTAGTAGGATCTTCAGGTGCAATACTATCAATTTTTATGTGGTCTTTAAATCCTCTAAGTGATTTTCAATGTTCAACTGATAAAAGCAGAGGTTTTATTTCAAGAGTTATAGATACAACAAACTTTGTAACTGCTTGGGTCATTAGTGGTTTTTTAATATTTGAAACCTTTATGTATTTTTCAAGCATAGATTTAAAAATATACTTTGATCTTTGGGCGCCTCTGGTACCATTAGTTGCAATATTTTTTGGCTTTCTACCTGGTTGTGGCCCTCAAGTAGTAGTTGCTACATTTTATCTTAATGGATACATACCACTTTCCGCAGAACTTGGTAATGCCATTTCTAATGATGGAGACGCATTGTTCCCTGCTATTGCTTTAGCTCCTAAAGCAGCTGTTATGGCCACTTTATACAGTGCGATACCTGCGATAATAGTTGCTTATTCTTATTATTATATTTTTGAATAATTATAGTAAAAAAAACCTTCCCTATAAACTTTGCGTAAAGTGCAAAAGACCATTTTATTGGCGTAAAAAATGGAAAAATGACTGGGAAAATGTACTTTATTGTTCAAAAAAATGCTCTAAAAAAAATAATACAAAAGTGTGATTATTTTCATTATTAAATAAATCATATTTATGTCAGAAAAAAATCATAAAAAATTTAATCAAAGTAATAAAAAAATTGAAAAAGATAAAAGATTAAAAAGATTAGAAAAACAACTTAAGGCAAATATTTTAAAAAGAAAAATTGCACAAAAAAAATAATGGATAAAATAATTATACAAGGAAAATCAAATCTTAATGGATTTATAAATGTCCATGGAGCTAAAAATGCAGCACTTCCAATATTAGTCTCTTCATTATTAACCAATAAAAATTTAATTATTAAAAATCTACCTAATGTTGGTGATATTCAAAATATGATAAAATTACTAAATATTTTTGGAACAATAGTTAATAAAGAAAAAGATTATATAATTTTAAATAGTAAAAATATTAAAAATATTTCAGCTGATTATGACATAATTAGAAAAATGAGAGCTTCTATTTTGATTCTTGGCCCATTATTATCAAGATTTGGCAGTGCAAAGATTTCATTACCTGGTGGTTGTGCTATTGGAACAAGACCAATTGATATTCACTTAGAAGGACTAAAAAAACTAGGAGCAAGTTTTGAGATTGAAAATGGATTTGTAATTGGCAAAGTAAGTAATTCATTAATTGGTAATAAAATTAATTTTCCTTTTCCAAGTGTTGGCGCAACTGAAAATATTTTAATGAGTGCAGTACTTGCTAAAGGTGAGACATTAATAGAAAATGCAGCTAGAGAACCAGAAATAGTTGATTTGGCTAAATCTCTAAAAAAAATGGGTGCAAAAATTAATGGAGAAGGCTCAAATAAAATCATTATTCAGGGTGTAGATAGTTTAGAAGAAGGAAATCATCATGTAATTTCAGATAGAATTGTAGCTGGTACTTATATTATAGCAGCTATAATGTTAAACTCAAATTTTGAAGTTAGAAATTTTAATCCACATCACTTATCATCTTTAATTAATATACTTAAAAGTATGGGGAGTAATTTAGAAATAAAAAATAATTCCGTATTAATTAGTAAGGCCAAAAATATTAAATCAATACATGTTGAAACATTACCTTATCCTGGCTTTCCCACTGATTTACAGGCTCAACTAATGGCATTAATGTGTTTGGCTGATGGAGATTCAACAATACGAGAAACTGTTTTTGAGAATCGTTTTATGCACGTTTCTGAATTAAATAGGTTGGGCGCAAGTATTAGAGTAGAAAAGGACATAGCATACATAAAAGGTAACCAAAAATTTAAAGGAGCTCAGGTCATGGCTAGTGATTTAAGAGCTAGTGTCAGTTTAGTCTTGGCAGCTTTAAGTGCTGTTGGAACAACTGTAATTAATAGAGTCTACCATCTTGATAGAGGTTATGAAAAAATTGAAGAAACACTTGGAAAGTTAGGCCCTGATATAAAAAGAGAGAAAAATTAACTTTTCCTGGTTTTTAATTCAATGAAGATATAAAGATCCCGAATTTATATGGATAAAATTATTATTGCTGTTCCAAGAGGAAGAATTACTAAAGAATGTAAAAGTATATTGTCAAAAACAAGCTTTGCACCTGATCCATTATTATTTGATAAAGATACTAGAAAACTTCAATTTAAGTCTAAAAATAAAAAAATTGAATTTATAAAGGTAAGAGCTTTTGATGCATGTACATTTGTCGCTTTTGGAGCTGCTCATCTAGGCATTGCAGGTGAGGATGTAATAAATGAATTTAATTATTCTGAAGTGTATGCTCCACTTGATTTAAATATTGGTCATTGTAGAATTTCAGTAGCTGCTCTTAAAACACTTTTAAAAAAAGAAGATCCTGAAACTTGGAGTAATATTAGAGTAGCAACAAAATACCCAAATATTTGTAAAAATTTTTTTGCTAAAAAAGGAGTACAGGTTGAAATTATAAATTTAAATGGCTCAATGGAATTAGCACCTTCGCTAAATATGTGCAGGAGAATTGTAGATCTAGTTTCAACTGGAAAAACTCTGAAAGTTAATGGTTTAGTAGAAATTGAAAAAATAATGAATATTCAATCAAAATTAATTGTAAATAAATCTTCATATAAAACAAAAACAAAGTTGATTAATGATATAATTTCTGAATTTGAAAATATAATAAAATGAAATTAATTGAGTATAAAAATTCTAATTCTATTGAACTTATAATTAAACATTTAAATAAGAGAGATTCAAAAGATAATTTTTTAATTAAAGAAAATGTTACAAAAATAATTAATAATGTTAGTAAAAAAGGTGATGTTGCTATTATTGAATATACATTTAAGTTTGATAAAATAAAGTTAAAAAAAAGTGAGATTTATTTTGACTTATTAAAATATAATTATAAAAAAAATATTGATAAAAATGTATTATTAAGTTTCAAGAAAGCAATAAATAATATTTCTAAATTTCATAAAAAACAATTACCAAAAAATATTTTTCAAAATGAAAAAAATATAAAACTAATTTCTCAATGGAAGCCTATAGATTCAGTGGGGTTGTATATACCTGGAGGGAATGCATTTTATCCATCATCATTAATAATGAATGCAGTACCAGCAATTATAGCAGGTGTTAAAAGAATAGTATGTGTGACACCACCAAGCAAAAATATTAATCCTTATTTTTGTGCTTTATTAAAAGAACTTGGTATAAATGAAACATATTTTGTTGGAGGCGCCCAGGCAATTGCAGCTTTAGCTTTAGGAACCAAAACTATAAAGCCAGTAAATAAAATATTTGGTCCTGGGAATGCATATGTAGCAGAAGCAAAAAAACAATTATTTGGAAATGTTGGAATAGACTTAATAGCTGGCCCATCTGAAATTGTTGTAGTTGCAAATAAAAATAATCATCCAAGCTGGGTCGCTAGTGACTTAATTGCACAAGCAGAACATGATATTAATTCTAAATCAATATTAATTACAGATAACAAAGAATTTGCAAAAAAAGTATTAGATCAAATAAATTTGTTAAAAAAATTATTAACTAAAAAAAACATAATTAGTAAAAGTTTAAAAAATAATGGGTTAATTATTTTAGTTAAAAACTTAAACTATGCTTCAGAAATTATAAATACAATATCTCCTGAACATATACATATTCATTTAAAAAAGCACAAAAATTTATTTAAAAATATTAATAACGCTGGGGGTATTTTTTTAGGAGAATATTCAACAGAAGCTTTTGGAGATTATATTGTCGGCACTAATCATGTTCTCCCGACTTCTGGTGCGGCAAAATTTTCTTCTGGCTTAGGTGTTCTTGACTTTATGAAAAGAAATTCTGTTGTTGAAATGAATCAGAAATCTTTCAATCTTTTATCAAAAGATACACAAATAATGTCAGATGTTGAAGGACTAGACGGACATAAAATGTCAGTTAAAATTAGACAAAAGAAATAAATTTATATATAAAAAAGGATTGGAGATTAATGCCAAAAGAAGGATCTATAGAATTTCAAGGAGTTGTGTTGGAGTTGCTTCCAAATGCAATGTTTAAAGTTAAATTAGAAAATGATCATGAGATTCTTGCTCATTCATCTGGTAAAATGCGAAAAAATAGAATTAGAGTTCTTGCTGGTGATAAAGTAACCGTCGAAATGACCCCTTACGATCTTACAAAAGGCAGAATTACATTTAGATGGAAATAAACAAAAAGAAATTAAGTAATTTAGTTCAATTAAGGAAAAAATCTAAATGCCCTTCATGTTCTAAAATATCCAAAGATCCATTTATTCCCTTTTGCTCGAAAAAATGTAGCAATATAGATTTGATGAAATGGTTGACAGATGAGTATCAAATTAGACAAAAAGTTGATTAAAAAAAAAATATTATTTGAATTTTTATCTAAAAAAATAGATAGATTTATAAATAATAAATCAATTGATTTCAATGAAAGTAGTATCTTAATTGGTGAAAATAATATTATCAGCTCCTCTGACTTATTTGAATTATTTATGGATTTAGAATTATATTTAAAAAAAAATGATATTAATTTTGATTGGCCTAACATGATACTTGAATTAAGTAATAAAAATCCAAATATTAATGTTAGTCAAATATTAGAATATATATTGGTTAAAAGTGTGAAGTAAAATGGACTCTGAATTATTATTAAAGAGTTTGAATATTAGAAATTTTGAAAAATCATTATTAGATTTATTTCCAAAAGGAATTTTAAAAGGGACAACACATACATCTCTTGGACAAGAGACAAATGCTGTTGGAGTTATTTCTGCTATAGAAAAAAATGATGTTGTAGTTAGCAATCATAGGTGTCATGGTCACTATTTATCACATACTGATGACTACAAAGGTTTACTTAATGAAATTTTAGGAAAAGAAAATGGTGTTTGCGGTGGTATGGGAGGTAGCCAACATTTATGTTTTGAAAATAAATTTTTTTCAAATGGTATCTTGGGAGGTAATTCAGCAATGGCAGCTGGAATATCATATGCTTTAAAATTTCAAAAAAGTTCAAATATAGTTTGTTTGTTTATTGGTGATGGAACACTTGGACAAGGAATATTATATGAAACCCTAAATATGATTGGAAAGAATAGGTTACCCATTTTAATTATAATTGAAGATAATGATATATCTCAATCTACTTTTACTAAATCTGTTTTGCCAGGTAATATAGAAAATAAAATAAAAGCTTTTGATATAGAATCATTAAAAATAGATTATCCAAATGTTTTTGAATTAAGTAATGAAACAAAAAAAATTGTTACAAAAATAAGATTAGATAATAACCCCTATTGTTTAATTATTAAAAGTAATAGATTAGGGCCACACAGTAAGGGAGATGATACACGTACAGAAGAGCAACTAATTAATTTAAAAAAAAATGACACTTTAGAAAAAAGTATTAATAAATTTAAAAAAATTGACGAAATTGATAAAATACAAAATAAATCATTAAAATTTATTGAAGAAATATTTAATGACTGCTTAAAAAAAGAAGACACTAAGAATAAAAATTTTTTTAAAATAAATAAACCGACTCATTTAAAAAAAATAGATACTTCAGATGTATTAAATAAGGCAAATAATTTAAGACTTTCAGATAGAATTAACTTAACTCTTCACCAATTATTTGAGGAAAATAAAGAATTAATAATGATAGGCGAGGACTTGCTTGATCCTTATGGAGGTGCATTTAAAGTAACAAAGGGTTTATCTACTAATTTCTCAGAGAGAGTATATTCTTCACCAATATGTGAAGCGGGTATCATAGGATTTGCTACAGGAATGGCTATTCAAGGTTTAAAACCAATTGTTGAAATAATGTTTGGAGATTTTTTAACTCTTGGATTTGATCAAATTTTAAACAATGCTTGTAAATTTAGGACAATGTATAATTTTCAAGTTAAGGTTCCTTTAGTTATTAGAACACCCATGGGTGGCAGAAGAGGTTATGGCCCTACACATTCCCAATCTATTGAAAAACATTTCTTAGGAATAGATGGTTTAAATATCTATGCAATAAATCCTTTTCAGAACATAAAATATATTTATGAAGTAGCTATAAATAGTAGTGAACCAAGTTTAATAATAGAAAATAAAATTGATTATAGTTTCATAATTAAAAGCTCAAATAACAATCAGCATAATGGTTTTTATATTAGACATTCAGACTCAATATTAGATTTTAATGTAAGTTTTTCACTTACAAATTTTGTTGAAGATGAAGGAACGGTAATTTGTTATGGCGGTATGTTAAATATTGCCCTTAATGCTGTTCAAAAACTATATATTGATGAAGAAATTTCATTTAGAGTAGTGTGCATAGGAAAAATATTTCCTCTTAATTATAACAATCTTATTAGAGATATTACTGAAAAGGGTAAAATTATAACTATTGAAGAAAATACCAGTAATTTTGGCTTAGGATCAGAAATATGTTTTGAATTATATAAAACTAATAAGTACCAGTTCATTAATAAGCTTGGTTCTGATAGCTCTATTATTCCGTCATCTTTTAATAAAGAAAAGAATATAATGCTTGATGAAGCAAAAATTTATAATTATTTAAAAAATATTATTTAGAAATGAATAAAAAATTCTTTGAAATTAAAATACCACTTTTAAATGCAAATGAAGATGAAGTAAAAATAGTTGAGTTAAACTTTGAAAATTATAGTTTAGTAAAAAAAAATGATAATATCTGCTCTATTGAGAGTTCTAAAATTACTCAAGAAATTTTATCAGAACATGATGGATATATTAGGTTTTTTTATGCAATAAATGAATTTGTTAAAGTTGGAGAAATTGTTGCCATTATTTCAAACGATCAGAATTATTTAAAATCAATTGACTTAAACAAAAATGAAAAATTAAACATTCAAATTACTAAAAAAGCACAAAAATTGATTGATGAGCATTCTTTAAGTATTTCAGACTTACAAACTGACAATACTATTATTAAAGAAAAAGACGTACTAGAATTCATTAGATTAAATTTATCCTACTCAAAAAATTTTAAACAAAAAACAAATGTCGAAAAAATTAGTCCCTCTCAAAAAGAAGTATCAAAAAATGTTAAATTATCACAGAATTTAAATGCCACCACACACATGTCAGTTGATCTAAATAGACAAAAGATTGATGATTTATGTAACACTTTATCAAAAAAATTAAGCTTATCATTAACTTTTTTTGATATATTATTATTTAATATTTCAAAAACTTTAAATGAATTTCCTCTAATGAATTCATATTTATCAGATGATAATATAATTAAAAATAATGATATTAGTGTAGGCTTTACCGTTGATAGAAATAATAATCTATTCATGCCAGTAATAAAAAAAGTTAATGAAAAAAAACCAGATGAAATAATTTTAGAAAAATTAAATTTAATAAGAAAAGTTTTTAGCAATAAAATTAATGTTAATGATTTATCTGGAGGAACAATAAGTATAGCAACAATTACAGAAGGTTACATTAAAAATCATTATCCAATAATTTATCCGAATCAAAGTACTATAATTGGAATTGGCTCATTGAGTCAGTCAAATGATAATTTAGTTTCAAATAATATCATTGGCATTACTGTTGCTTATGATCACAGAATAATCAATGGTAATTATTGTTCAAGTTTTATTTCAAAGCTTATCAAAAATATTCAAGAAAAATAAAATTTATGTACAAATTAGCAATTTTTCTATTAGAAAAATACCCTTATCACAGTGGCATTATAATTAATGATAAAAAAATTGCTGATTTAAGTTTATTAGGTTCAAAAATAATAGATTTAAAAAAATTTAATTTTGAAGATTATGAATCATCTTTTTTTAAACTTTATATTAAAAATAATGAAAAAGTTTTTTCATTTATTAATTCACCAATAACAATTAGTAAATCTATTATTGATAAAGAAAGAAATGATAGAGGTTGGTTTAAAAATAAATATAGTGCTGATTACATATTAAAAATTAGGAATATAAGATCTATAAATATCAAAGATATGAACTGTATTGAATGGATAATATATGCATTAGAAATAGGGGGTTACGAAATTCCCAAAAATATATTAACAGCATCTAAGTTTTTAGAATGGTCTAATAATAATTTAGAAAAAATAAATATAAAAATTTAAATGAAGGAAATAGAAATTATTAATAAATTATTAAGTTTAACAAGAAGATATAATTATATTTTTTTTACAGTAGATATGAGAGGTTTTATTTATAATAAATCAATTAATAATTATGATACTTTTTTTACAAATCTTTTTATAAATCTTAATAAAAATAAAAAAACATCGATTATACCTGCATATACATTTACTGATAAAGGAAGGTTTGATATTTATAAAACTAAGCCTACTTTGGGACTATTAACTAAATGGTCATTTGAGAAAAAAAATATAATACGATCAGAACATCCTCTTTTTTCATGTATTGGCTTAGGTGAAAACAGAAGTATTCTTCGAAATATAAAAAAAAGTGCCTTTGGCAAAAGATCAATTTTTGATAAACTTTATGAAAATAAAAGTTGTATGATACATTTAGGTAGGCCATTAGAAATGGGTAATACGTCAATCCATTATGTTGAACAAATGGTAGGCGCAACTTATCGTTTCAATAAATTATTTAAAACTAAAGTATATGATAAGAATAAATATATTGGCACAGATTATACTGTGTTTGTTAGAAAATTACTAAATACTGAAGAAAAAGATAGTTTTGTAACTAATACGGCTAAATTTTCAAAAGCTCTAAAATTAAAAGGTCTTGTCAAAGAGTATGGTGATATAAAGAAAAATACAAATATAACTTTTCTAGATTATAAAAATTCAATAGATTTTATGATAGATGAGTTTTATAAAGATAAAAACATATTTATAAATAATATCTAGATTTTAATGATAAAAAAAAAAGAAATTGAAAAATTTTTGATTGATTATTTGGTTACAAAAGAAGGTAAAGGCGTAAAAAAATTACTAGATAAAGAACATTTGTTAGATAGTGGAATTATTGACTCTTTAGACCTAGTAACCTTAAGTATAGAAGTCGAAAAAAAATTTAAATTAAAAATAAATCCTAATTCAGAAATTACATTAAAAAGTTTTGAATATTTTAAATCAGCTGTTGATTATATTTATCATATAAAATCTAATTAATGATTTTTTTAAAAAGAATTAAACAACACTCTAAAAAAAACATTAATAAAGTAATATTTACAGACTATAAAAGAAAATGGACATGGTTCGATGTATTTAAAAAGGTAGATGAAATTATTAAGATTTTAAAACCACACATACATGATAAACAAACTTCTTTACCTATTATAGTTAGTAGGAGAGCAGAGGTATTGATTTCTTTTATAGCTTGTTTAAAATTAGGGATATCATTTACACCAATAATTTATATTTCTAATGATCAGTCATTTTTTATTGCAAATAAATTAAATTCAAATTTTTTTTATGATCCTGTAAATAACAAAATTAAATTAAATTCCAAATATAAAATAAATTCAAAAAAACAATTAGATATTAAAAATAAAATATACATATTATTTACGTCAGGATCTACAGGTAACCCAAAGGGAGTTATTTGTGACAAAGAAAATATAATTAATACTCTACTTTGGTCAAAAATTTATCTTAAGTGGAAAAAAAATGATGTTATTGGAAATGTTACTCAATTCAGTTTTGACATATCTTTATTTGATTTTTTTTCAACAATATATTTTAATATACCTTTAACAATTATAAAATCTCCAGAAAACACTGATTATTGTTATGAAACAATAAAAAAAAGTAAAATTACATCAATATTTTCTACGCCTTCTTTTTTTTCACAATTTGTTTTTAATGACTCTGTAAAAAAAACTACTAAAACATCACTTAAACAAATTATATCGGGTGGTGATTTTTTTCCAACTAATCATTTATTTGAATGGATAAGTAGTAATAAAAAAATAAATATTTTTAATGTTTGGGGGCCTACTGAAACTTCGATTGTTAATTCTATGTATAAAATAAAACAGAATGACAAGAAAAGATTAAAAGAAATTAAATATTTGCCTGTAGGTAAAAGTACAAAAAGAATGAAAATAACAATTATCAAAAGTAATAAATTGATAAATGAACCAAATAAAATTGGATTTATTTGTCTTTCAGGAAAATCTATATGTAAAGGATATATTAACGAGAATCAAAAATATAAAAATATGATAAAAAATATCAATAATAAAATTTATTTTAATACAGGTGATTTAGGATATTTTGATAGTAGTAAAAATTTGTTTATAATTGGAAGAATTGATAATACAATCAAGATACAAGGTTACAGAATAAATCAAAAAGAAATTGAAAAACTATCAGAATCATTTGATAATATTTTTTTATCTGCTTCTTATAAAAAGAATTTAAATAATGATTTTAATCAACTCAATTTGTTAATACAATTAAAAAAAACACGATCATTTGATATTTATAAATTTAAATCATTTCTCAGAACCAAACTACCTTTTTACAAAGTTCCGAAGGAAATCAAAATTATAAAAAAAATACCTTTAAACTCAAATGGTAAAATTGACAGAATACAAATTGATAAAAAATATAATTTAAATTCCTAACTTTCTAAACTTTTTTGCTTATTTTAATCTTTTTTAATCATTAATTTCGAATATTATTAGGTTTAATTATAATTATTTTAATAATTAATAAAGCTCCATTTTATTCTCTTTTTCGCATAAAAATATAGCAATTTAGATTTAATGAAGTGGTTAACAGATCAATATAATATTAAACAAAAAATTGATTAAAAAAACAATATTTAATTGAATAAAATAATAAACACTTTATTAGCTAATTTGTGCCCAGGTAGCTCAGTTGGTAGAGCAGTGGACTGAAAATCCACGTGTCGGTGGTTCAATTCCGCCCCTGGGCACCACACTATTTATTGTAAAACTCTAATTTCCTCTTTTTTAATTAACAAAATAAAATAATATAAAATTATTTATGATTAAGAATTTAATTAAAAGATTAGATGAAGGGCCAATCTTATGTGCCGAAGGATATTTGTTTGCTATGGAAAGAAGGGGCTATCTTCAAGCAGGTGCTTTTGTTCCTGAAGTAGTATTAGATAATCCAGACGTAGTAACACAATTGCATAGAGAGTTTATAAGATCTGGTACTGATGTTGTTCAAGCTTTTACTTATTATGGTCATAGAGAAAAACTAAGAATTATTGGAAAAGAGGATTTATTAGAACCATTACAAAAAGATGCATTAATGATTGCTAAAAAAATAGCTGAAGAATTTAATAGTTTGAATCTAATGGTTTGTGGAGATGTAGCTAATACAAACATATATGATCCAAATGATAAATCTACATTAAGTCAGTGTCAGAAAATGTACGAAGAACAAGTTCTTTGGGCAAAAGAAGCTGGAGTTGATTTCATAGTTGCTGAAACTATTAGTTGGGTAGAGGAAATGAAAATTGCCTTGAAAGCTATTAAAGATGAAAATTTAATAGCTGTTACAAACTATGCAATACCAAGGGGAGATAAAACTAGAGATGGATTTTCTCCAATTGAAGCATGTAAAATTGTTGAAGATATGGGATCAGATGTAGTTGGATTAAATTGTTTTAGAGGCCCTAAAACTACATTACCATTATTGAAACAAATTAAAAATAATGTTTCTTGTCATGTTGCAGGTTTACCAGTTCCTTATAGAACAAATAAAAAAAATCCAACGTTTCTAAATATAGAGGATGAAGAATGCGATTGTATACCTGGTGGAAATGCTTTCCCTGTAGCTTTAGATAACTTTTATTGTAATAGATTTGAGATGGCAGAATTTGCTAAAAGTTGTCAAAATGCAAATATTAATTTTATAGGTGTTTGTTGTGGTGCAGAACCTCATCATGTTAGAGAAATGGCAATGGCAATTGGTAAGGAGCCTATTTCAAAAAAATTCAGTCCCGATATGAGAAAACATTTTCATCATGGCAATGACCCAACCCTTAAAAAAGTAAACAAAGAAATAAAGTATTAGTTAACTTTTTAAATAATGACAAAAGATCCCTTATTACAGCCGTATAAATTAAAAAATTTAGAAATAAGAAATAGATTAATGACATCTGCTCATGAGCCTTCTTATGCTGAAAATGGAATGCCTAAAGAAAGATACAAATTATATCATGTTGAAAGAGCTAAGGGTGGAATTGGCTTAACAATGACAGCTGGCAGCGCTGTTGTTTCCCCTGACTCTCCATCAACTTTTGGAAATCTTCATGCATATAAAGATGAAATAGTTCCTTGGTTAAAAAAATTAACTGATGAGTGCCATAATTTTGGTTCCAAAGTAATGATACAAATTACACATTTAGGCAGAAGAACAAGTTGGAATCATTCCCATTGGTTACCAGTTCTTTCTGCTTCAGAAGTTAGAGAGCCAGCACATAGGGCATTTCCAAAAGAAGCTGAAGATTGGGATATCGAAAGAATAATAAAAGATTACGTTGAGGCATCTCAAAGAATGAAAGAAGCAAATATGGATGGGATTGAAATTGAAGCTTATGGTCATTTTTTAGATTCATTTTGGTCACCAGCTACTAATAAAAGAAAAGATGAATATGGAGGTACGCTTGAGAATAGAACTAAGTTTTCTTTAAAAGTTATACAAGCTATAAGAAAAGCAGTAGGACTAAATTTTATCATTGGTGTGAGAATGGTTGCTGATGAGGATTGGGATAAAGGACTATCAAAAGAAGAAGGAAAAAAAATTGTTAATAAAATAATCAATACTAAAAATGTTGATTTTTTGAATATAATAAGAGGTCATATTGATACTGATGCAGCATTATCAAAAGTTATACCAACACAAGGAATGTCATCATCTCCACATTTAGAATTTGCAGGAGAAATTAAAAATGATACTAAATTTCCAATATTTCATGCCTCTAAAATAAATGACGTAGCTACAGCTAGGTATGCAGTTTTAACGGGTAAACTTGATATGGTGGGTATGACAAGGGCACATATTGCCGACCCACATATTGTTAAAAAAATAATCAATGGAAAAGAAAGTACAATAAGACCATGTGTTGGAGCAACATATTGTTTAGATAGAATTTATGAAGGTAATGAAGCATTATGTATTCATAACCCAGCAACTGGTAGAGAGAAATTTATTCCTCATGAAATAACAAAAACAGCATCTATAAAAAAGAAAATTATAATTGTTGGGGCAGGACCATCTGGACTAGAAGCTGCAAAAATATGCTCAGAAAGAGGACATGAAGTTATTTTATATGAAGCTAGTAATAAAGCAGGTGGACAAATTAATTTGATTACAAGATCTGATAGAAGAAAGGATATGGTTGGAATTATTGACTGGCGTATAGAAGCATGTAACAATAATAAAGTAAAATTTTTATTTAATACTTATGCAACTAAAGAAATAATAATTAAACAAAATCCAGATATAGTCATTGTTGCTACTGGAGGTATTCCAAATATTAATATTTTAGGTGAAGGTAACGAATTAGCATGTTCTACTTGGGATATTATAAGTGGCAATATTAATATTGAGGAAGATGTTATTCTTTATGACGACAACGGGGCATATCCTGGCTTACAAGCTGCTGAAACAATAGTTAATAAAGGTTCAAAACTTGAAATTATAACTCCAGAAAGGTACTTTTCTCCTGAAGTAGGTGGACTAAACCATGTTGCTTATGCAAAAAAATTTATTGAAAAAGATGTAATTATAACAATTAATAAGAGAATTAAGAGTATAGAAAAAGATGGAAATAGATTATCTGCAATTATAGGTTCTGATTATAGTGATAAAATAGAAAAAAAGAAAACTTCACAAATAGTCATTGAACATGGAACTCTTCCAAATTCAGAATTATATTTTGATTTAAAAAAAGACTCAAAAAATTTAGGTGAAATAGATTATAAATCTTTAATTAATGGAAAATTTAATAAAATAATTAATAATGAAAATGGTAAATATTTTTTATATAGAGTTGGTGATTCAGTATCGAGCAAAAATATACATGCTGCAATCTATGACTCTTTAAGAATTTGTAAAGATTTGTAATGAAAAAAATCTTAGTTTTCTCAAATGGTGAAAAAGTTGGAGATGGAATAATTAAATTACAACTTTTGCATGAGATAAAAAAGAGATTGCCTGATTACAAACTATATTGGATTACTGATAAAGGCAAGACAGTATATTCTTCAATATTAAACAATATTGCATCCAAATATATAGATGTGTTTTATGAACAAGCAAATATAAGTCCATATTTTTTTTTTAAAATTTCCAAAAAATTCAATTTTGATAATGAATTTTTTGATTATATTTTAGATACACAAAAATCTGTTTTGAGAACAATAGCAATTAAAAGAATTAATCATTCTTCTTTTATATCAGGAACTGCAGGTGGATTTTTTTCATCAAAAAAAATCAAACATATAAAAAAAAATAAAAAATATTATTTAAATTATATTTTTGATTTATTGGATCTTATAAAAAAACAAAAGTTAGATGATAATTTTTCTTTAACAATTGATTTAAATCTTCATAAATTAATATCAAAAATTTTATCAAAAGAAAAAAACTATGCAGGAGTTGCGCCTGGAGCAGGAGAAAAAAATAAAATTTGGTCTATTGAAAATTTTTTTCAAATTTGTGATTTTTTTAAGTCTAAAAATTTTGAATTAGTTTTTTTTATAGGACCTGAAGAAATGCACTTAAAAAAGAAATTAAATAAATATTTTCCTAATTCAATCTTTATAGAAGATTTAGTAAAAGATTATAGTAATATAGAGATTATAATGTCTTCTACAAAGTTTTTAAGAATTGCAATTTCTAATGATAGCGGTGTTAGTCATATGTTATCGACTGGTTATTGCCCTTTGATAAAGCTGTTTGGTCCAAAAGATTCAGAAAAATTTACTCCTGTCAAAAAAAATCTTTTTTCAATTTCTTCAAATGAATATAACTCAACTGATATAAACAAAATACCAGTTAAAAGAGTGATTAAAGAAATTAACAATATATTACAAAGTAGCAATTAGTTTATTAGTTTATAGACAACTATTATTTTCATCATTAGTTATTCATTTTAATATGTTTAAATTTGAAAAATTAGTTTTTGGTGATTCAGGTTGGGGAGATGAATTTCTTATTGCAACCTTAATGACTTTATTAGTAAGTATAATGTCAATGGGTCTTGGACTTTTTTTAGCAATAATAACTGTTTGGGCAAAATTAATTAAAAATAGAATTGCAGGTCTAATAGCTAACTTTTACACAACTGTTATTAGAGGTGTTCCTGAACTATTAGTAATCTACTTAATTTTTTTTGGGGGTAATGCGGTAGTCATGAAAATAGCTAAAATTTTTGGCTATAATGGCTATATTGAGCTTAATGCACTTACAATAGCAACCATTGCAATTGCAATAATATCAGCAACTTATTCAAGTGAAGTTTTAAGAGCTGCTTATTTATCAATATCTAAAGGTCAATTAGAGGCTGCAAAAGCATTAGGTATGAGTAAATTTAGTATTTTTTTTAAGGTAATTACCCCTCAAGTAATTCGATATGCTTTACCAGGAATTGGAAATGTATGGCAAATAACACTTAAAGATACATCATTGATTTCAGTAACAGGCTTAGTAGAAATTATGAGACAAACTAGAATATCTTCTAATGTAGAGCATTCTCCGCTAACATTTCTAATTACTGCTGCAATATTGTATTTATGTTTGACAACTTTTTCAGGAAGATTTTTTAAATATTTAGAAATTAATTACTCTAAAGGATATTCTACATGATAGAATATTTAAATAATATTCAAAATTCACTAATTTTTAAAAATTTTTTTATAGTTTTATCTGGATTAGATAACACATTATTACTTTTGTTAATTTCATTGCCAATAGGTTTCATTTTAGCATTAATTTTTGCTTTAGGTAGAGTTTCAAAAATTAAAATTTTATCTAAATCAATTGCAAGTTATATTTTTGTTATTAGAGGGACTCCATTATTAGTTCAAATTTATCTAATTTATTTTGGATTAGGATCTGTAAAATTTATTCGAGAAAGTTTTCTATGGTATGCTTTAAAAGAACCTTTTTGGTGTGGAGTAATTGCACTTACAATAAATACAGTTGCATATGGAGCAGAAATTTTTAGAGGAGGAATACAATCAATTGAAAAAGGGCAGGTAGAATCAGGGCTGTCACTTGGTTTTAGCAAATTCTTGCTTTTAAGAAAAATAATCCTTCCCATTGCAATAAGAAAAGTTTTACCTTCCTATGGCAATGAATTAATTTTAATGGTGAAAGCTACATCCTTGGTAAGCCTAACAACTTATATGGAGATGACTGGGCTTGCTAGAAAAATAATGGCTAAAACATTTGCTCCTGTTGAGGCTTTTGTTGCTGCTGGAATACTTTACCTTTTTTTAAATTTTCTTATGGTTCAGTTTGTTAAATATTTAGAATGGAAATATAATCCACATTTAAGGTTGAATAGTTAGTTTTTGAATTTTTTATGGCATG
>MDTB01121251.1_pt1 | contig 19429 bp, 10 predicted proteins | sample 811161 | NCBI WGS metagenome assembly MDTB01 (sample SAMN05326650, study PRJNA326480) | marine metagenome | isolation source: seawater | place: Mediterranean Sea | collected 2009 | reverse complement strand
GCTTTGAAAATACACGCTGGATATACTTTGGGCAGTAACCTCTTAACGCAAAATCAAGCAAGGTAGGGTAACGCTTGCAAAGAAATTGCTTCGCACCCTCCGCATCAACAGTATAAGGACTCGCGATACCTACATCGCTATTGCTCTCAAGATACTCTAGCCCCGATATCAAGCAATTTAACGATATTTCCACATCAGGATTCATGAACAAGTGATAGCGGGATGGTCGCGAATTAAAGGCTAGGTTATGTCCACCCCCATAGCCAATATTCCCATGCCCTTGTAGCAGTAGTAGCTCGCAATTAGCCGCGACGAGGTCTGTCCGCAAAGACGAGAAATGAGCTAGTCGTAATCGACTTGAATCGCAATTATCGACTAATATCAACGTTACGAGGAAATCAGGGTCCAACTCCCTGAGCTTTAGGATAGCCCGAGTCACTGATTTTAGAGTATTCAGAAGTAACGATACGGCCGAGTCGTAACTGACTACGGAGATGTTAAGGTTCTTGTCAAGCGACTGGGGCTTTGGTGCTATCACTTTTAGAGCAGCTCTCAATAAATCTTATAAGTGCTTTTTTTGAGGACATGAAAGAGCCAATTTAAATATTAAAACTCTAATTTTACTCAAAATTAGGGTCATCGCAGTGATCGAGATGCCTGCACGGCGTTGCGTATTTCACCTGTACTTATACTAATTAATAATTCTCACAATATCAGCTCTGGTACAACCATAGAGGATTGCTTTCAGGTTAGAGCCAGATTTTACAGAAGCCCATCATAACTTAGGTAGTTTTCTGAAAAAACAGGGAAGATTATATAAAGCTGAAACATGCTATAGGCAAGCGATAGCTTTAAAGCCAGATTTTACGGAGGCCTACCTGAATATCACGACAATTAAAAATATAATACACAAGTCAAAAAGTTTTTAAAATCGCGCGATTATAACTTGCGTTAGCTTCTTGCAACCTTCCACACTGATTCAGACACGGAGCCAAGTTGAAATGGGCTTCAGCGTAGTCGGGCCTGAGCGTAATCGCATGGTTATAGTTAGCTTCTGCCTCGTCTAATCTTCCTAATTTTTGAAGATTCACACCTAAGTTACTATAGGATTCGGCTTCTTTTGGAGATAGTTCAGCTACCCTCTGACTGGCAGCTAGGGCTTCTGATTCTCTGCCAGTTTCTGCGAGTAATATTCCTAAAACCTTCCAGGTAAACTGATGCTCAGGGCAATCTTTTGTCATTCTTACAGCAAGTACTTCAGCGTCAGAAAAATTTTTTTCTTGATAGTATTTTAAAAGACAGTTCAGTTCTTTCTGAGATGGATTATTTATCCGTATATCTTTCTTTACGTTTTTCTTGCGTTTATTTCCCGCACTGAATCTTTTACGCTTCCGTGATAATGGTCTACCCTTTTCTCGTAACGGTAATGTAACCTCATTCGCCTGCGTAGTTAGTGCAAGTTGTCTCTCTAATACATTTAATCTTTCTAAAGTGACACATTTTTCCTTCGCCTGCTCAAGTGCATATTTGGCATTCTCAAACCGCTTTTCATTAATTAGGGATTCAATGTAGCTAACCCAAAATTGTTCTATCTTTGGATTGGCTTCGAGCGCAGTTTCAAATAGTGGTAATGCTGCATCTGCTTTATTGACTGAGACCGCTAATACGCCAAGATTGTGATTAGCGTCGGCGTGATTAGGCTGAGACTGCAGGATTGCCCGATAAAGGCGTTCAGCTTCTTGTAGCTTCCCCTCTTTATGTGCTTTAACGCTTTGCTGCAGCGCCTGTTCGATCGTCAATTCCATTAAATACTCTTAACCACTAAACCGTACATCTTGTAAGTATCTGTTCCATCGCGTTATTGCTCGTTTTTCTGATCTAATTAGTCATTTAGAGGATTGTATTGATTTTTAAGAGATTCGGAAAGTGCGTCTATAATAACAGTGCTCTGTACATTCCAGAATCATTGGTCAGTGCTGAAGACTTCGATCTTTGGCGCCCGGTTGCATGAAGAAATCCATTTTTCGCTAGAAGATATATAGCAAGTTACAATGCAAATATTTAGAGGCGTCGAGGGCCCCCTTACAAATTTGGCCCACCCACTTGAAAACTTGCGGCAAAAAGTTGGCGTAGATGTGTAAGAAATAGTAGTCTCGAAGTACAAAATGGTTGGTATCTAGGTATAAGACATATTTGACTGTAAGTCTTAGGTTATCAACACTTATACTGATATATTACTGTGAAACTGCGGGAGACGAGTGTCTAGCGAGGTTCTGAAAGACGCTCGTGATGGCCTTCTTTCTGGCTCAGATTTTTGATGAATATTCGTCTTCCATTGTTACGTGAAGCAGCATCACATCCAATCTTTTTGTATAAATTCTTCAGAAATATCTTAAGCGGGCGGCTCGTTAATTTCTCTCCTCTTTGAAACACAAGCAAAGTCTGAGAAACTGCCAGTCCTAAATGTGATTCGACGTATTTGGCGAGTAATTTTTATTAGTAAGATCGAGAGCTAATTTGGTGAATACAGCGTGTACCGCAGCCTTTTAGTAATTTTTTGGTTGACTTACCTCTCTAATTTTATTTACGTAAATCACGGTCAACCAAAAATCTGCTTCCCGTGAATAAAGGAGTGATTAATATCTAACAAAATGGCAAGACTTCCATATTGAAGAAATTCCACGTAGTCACCATTCAAAATGATCCTCCTTATTGTTAACGCTATTTCTTGATCTGGTGAGATTGCATTTAAGCATCCCTAGTTTATTTGTCTTGTGGCACTTTATATTGCGAGGTGCTTATATTCATCGACAAATGCGCCGTTGTTAATGCGAATTAGACGGTAGAAGCAATCAATCTTCTCGACGTATAACGCATGAAATAGGCAATGGTAAAGCTGGTTATCCAGTGCTTAATCAAAAGAAATCGTATCACCGAGCCCCTGAATATCTATTTCCTCATCTCCTTGATCTGCCCCTTGCCCTTCGAGATCAAGTTTCAACGCCCTGGCATATGTGTTACTCGCGGTCTGTAGTACCGCTTTCGTCATTTCCAATTTTCGGAGTTCACTGGCTACGTATTGTAAACTCAGTAGCTTCGCGCGCGTCTGCTCTTTCATATCGTCGGTATCATACTCTACATTATCTATTGTGACTGTGGTCATAGCTCGGCCTCGTTTTATCTAGAGTTGAAGTTGTTTCAATATTTTTTTGATGCCTAAGTTAGCGTCGCCCAAGTTATTTGCTTTGGTAAGCAAACAGATTCTAAATCGAATTCTCTTATGACAAGCGCCCTCGCATCACGTCCTAGTTGGACCCTTTTTTCGTCGTCTTGTAATAGTTCTGAAATTTTAATGGCCAGTGTCTCATGGTCAAAAAATGGTGTGATTAGGCCTGTTTTCCCATCTTCGATTACTTCTGTAACTGGCGGTGTATTACTGCCGACAATGGCACAACCCGAACTCATCGCTTCCAATAAACTCCAACCTAATATAAATGGGTAGGTGAGATATACATGCACGGTGGACACCTGCAATAAATTTAAATATCGTTTGTACTCTAGATTACCAAGGAAATATATTCTGTTCGACTGATTTTTACCAAGTCTTGGTGTTATCTCGGCTAACATCTTTTGTCTCCACGTGCCGCCTTCCCTTGGAGGTTCACCGTATCCGCTCCCATCGCCTCCGACGATTAGTACAAGAGCGGTTGGCCGGTCAGAGAGAAGTATCGGCAAGCATCTCATAAAAACATGGAATCCTCTATATGGCTCCAGAGTACGATTAACAAACGTGACCACCTTGTCCGTTTTTGATAACGTAAGATTTTCATCGATCCGAAATTTTGCAGATGGATCTGGGCAGGCGTTTACGGTATCGACTCCGTCATGAAGGGTGGTTATTGCGTGTCTAAGCCTCTTTGGAAAGGTTTGCGTTTGCCACCGCGTAGGGCTAATTCCGAATTCCGACTGTTCAAACTGTACTAGGATATTGGCGTTTTTTAGCAAAACCCTGCCAGCGTCGGCCACATCATCGTTCACGAATTCAGGGTCAAATCCCACATCTTGGCCGGTCGGTCTATAAAAATATTCGCAATACAATTTCAATACTGAGTTTGGCCAGACTTGCTTTAAAAAAAGGCTTTCCCCCCAGCCTGGGTGCGCGATGATGATATCCGGGTAATATCCACGTTTACGGAGGTTGATTGCGGCCCTGCAACAGGCTTCGCCTCGGACAACTTTGCTCTCGAAGTCCACGGTCCATGGGTGTGCGTTTTGAGCATTTTCTCGTTCAATGGAATAACGAAATAATTTTACACCGTGCCAGTGGTCTGGTGCATTCTGACGCAAAGTAAAGGCGCTTACATCATGTCCAAGTAATACCAACTTAGGAGCTAAAAATTTAAATTGGCTAGGAAAGTTTTGGTGTACGAATAGCACCTTCATGGTACGAAGAAAAACCCCATTTTGAGTAGCCAAGATAAGGATCTAAATTGTTTATGTCTCTCAATATCGGTATTGCAAGAAATGATGATAGATGCTGGGAACTTTGACGCCTTTACTGAAGCAGCATCGTGTAAGAGCGATTGTATGTCTTCGTCACGAGGCAGAATCGCATCTGCGAACTCGACCACATCAAGGCCTCTTAAGGTAGTTAGGCGCTCTATAGCTTCTTCATAGCTTGCAAAGTTACAGCTCAGCATAGTTGTTTCAGTAACGTGATATGTGGAATAGTGGGCGAAGCTTACACTTGGGTCGAGTCTCGCAGGCCAAACTTTTCTTACTGATCTCCGTGGATGGCCGCCATCTTCCATTGATTCAACTGCCCCACTCTCAGTGTTGAGAATTGATTGTTGTTCGCGCCATAGCTCCTCATATTTGTTAATTATATATTTCCAATCGTATAAGCTTGTCGACCTCTCTAATCCAGAAAGGCCCATCTTGATGCGAAGATCTTTAGAATTAATAAGCTGGCAAAAAGAATCCGTTAGTTTGACAAGGTCTACCCCAACTAAACTCGAGCTATACCCTATGTATCGATCGTAGCTGTCGAGAGATAATGCATAGCGATCGGCCAAGTCCTGAGTGCTTCCGGGAGCCGGCGCGGTAGTTGCGATGCGAAAGCCATCTAGTCCGTCTCTGACGCTATCTTTATAGCCATTCCAATCTGAAACAATCACAGGGAGCCCAGCCGACATTGCTTCAAGTGGTACAATGCCGAATGTTTCTTGAATGTTATCAGGAAGTGAACAGAATATATCCGCACATGCCCATGCTAGTGAACGAATATTGCTGTTGCGCCCATCGACTAAAATGGTCTTTACTGATGGGGAGATTACGTTTGAGGCTTGAGTGAAAGCATTTTTGATAAACTCGTTGCTGTGCCAACCACACTCGATCAATACGATGCTTTTTTTCGTTAATTTGTAAGCAGATTCAAGCGCTTGATACATTGGTAACGGATTTGCCTTTGCATGAAAAGAGAGGCGCCCCGTGTAAAGCACGACTATATCGTCTGGTTTTATATCAAGCTGCTCGCGTGCCAATATCCTTTTATCTGAGGAAGGGCGGAAATCCTTCGTATGTATTCCCAGAGGTATCACCGGCAGTAAAGGAAGTACCAAGTTTGTTATACCCAATCTTTCTTTAAGATAATTGGCTTGAGCTTGCAAGACCGTTTCGACGTTCTTCTTGACAGCATTGGAAGGGCAAATTAGCGCATCCCAAGGTTGGATCGGCGCGGTCAGAATATCAGCAATTGAGTCCATCGCATTAGCGGATGAAGTGGTGTGTGTTATCCCGCAAAGGGCCCAGGAATTATCTCCGAAAACGCTACGGTCAAAAGCGGGTTTATTTATACCTGGACCAGGATGGAATACGACGCCCGGCGACTTGGCTTTAATGAGTTCAGAGCGCGTAAAGGTTTCAACTTCCCCAGATCTATTATATTTAGCAGCCAATTCTTGGAAGGCAGCGCCATGCTCTGCGGTTTCTACTTGTGCATAGATCGTCGAACGCTCGCTCGAGTGTTCTAAAAAACCTCGTATGAAGGATTCTCCAGCCGCGTTACGCCCCATTAGCTTAGGCCCGGTCGTTGTGTACGCCTCTGGATGGAAGTAGATTGCCGCCGTCAATATTCTGTGCCTTTATCCAAGAAGGCCAAATTTTTCGTACAGAGGGAGATAGTGTTTATCGAACTCCTCATATTGTGCCTCTAACTCTTTAATGCAGTCGCGGTTGTTTGATATTGGTTTTCCTTCTTTGATAATTTTCTCGTCATTATTTTTAAGGAGTGTTGCCACTCGCGTTTCGATAATAGCTCTCGAACTTGGTTTAAGATTTTCCGCGATAAAAAGTTGATGTGTTCTAGGAACAAATATCCCTCCTCGGGTATATCTCGACACAAAATGAGATATGTCAGCATTTTGCTTCGCTCTCTCGAACATAAATTGGTTAAGTTTACTTGTACGAGTGGTCAACTCAGTGCTGGGCTCCTCAGAAGATATTAGTGCGATAAAGCCGCATGTCAATTGAATTTTCAAGGCTTCCACCACTTGGTAGGATGTATATCCCGCACCTTGTAAATTTTGCATTAGCTCTTCGATAGATGGAGTTTTGTGGTCTGCTAGCTCATTAAAGAAGGCGGTGTAAAACGTTTTGTCCAAAGTCACTAAACCAGCATCACAGGTAATCTTTAATTTTATACTTTCTGTAGGAACAGCTTGCATAATTCTAAAATCTAAAGCACTCAAATCAGGATCTAATCGATCTGCATTATGAGCCTGTTGGTTCGTCCAATATTCTCTCCTAAACTGCCTATTGGTTATGATATCTCGGGCTAGTTCTTTTCTTGAGTAGCCCTCTGTGGCTTCAACCATAGCAAGCTGTTTTTGCGACATCGAAAAATTTGAGATCGAATCTAGTAGATGTGATGAGCAAACATGAGACAACCCTATGTCCGTAAGCAAATCATAGACCCGCGTAAAAAACATTGGCTCCCACGTGCCATTCAGATATTCATGCGCAAGATAATTTGGACTCTGCTTACATACCGTTAAAAAGTGCTCTTTAGCTTCGGGTTGGCTTTCGAAGAATTTCGGGTTCGCTTGAATTAGCTGTTGGATTGCCAACAGGGAGAGCTTTATTGCTTCGGACGTATCTGCACTTTGAGACCTAAGGGACTTGTAAGTCGAGTAGAAGATCTCCCGAAACGGAAGAATATGAGCTTGTCCAGGGAGCAGATTATAGGAAATGTAAACCGTACCTCCAGGCTTAAGCTTCGCACTGATGAAATCAATGATGTCAGATCTTGTATCTCCGCTCACCCAGCTCCACACGCCATGAAGTGCTATAAAATCAAATTGCGGTAAGTCTTGTTTCTTATAATTCTTAAAATCAACGTTTGATAAATTGTCTTTTAGACCAGCGGTCGATGAAAGTTCGCGTGCAAATTTAACATGCTCGGCGAGCAGGTCCGTACCATACCAGTCAACTTCACTAGAAACCGCATGATAGACGAGTGAAATCCCCTGCCCAAAGCCGAGTTCACATGCAGTCTGTGGAGTCTCGATAGGTAGCCCTGAAAGAGCAAGGGCAAATTCTACCTGTCCTGTATTCATCGCGTCATAGTAGCCTGCGGAATACGTAATTTCTGAAATATAACTCTTGTCGGTCAAAATTAATCTCTTATAGGGTTTCTAAAACTAGCCATGGAGTTGGCCCGGAACGCCATTCCCAGGTTGCTAACAATTGATCGAGGTGGGAAAGATTTGAAAACCACTTGGGCGGATTAACGACCTGTCGTGACCCTATATCTTGGATCGGGGTGATGCGGTGTGTGGCGGAGAACCGAGAAATAAGTTCTTCCGTTATGCCGGGCACGAAACATTCATGGCTTTCAATAATAAAGTCTAGCTTTCTCATGTCTGGAAAGGCGTCGATATTTAAAAGGTCTTTCTCCGCTCCCTCCACATCGCATAATACAAGACACCTTTGCCCGGTATGATCGTCAATGCGTTTGGCAGAAAATTCTCCGTACACGTTCACTCGGTTCGAAACGTTGTTGTTTCGTGCCAGATTAGCACACGATTCTCTTGCCATCTCATCAGTATCGTAAGCGTCAACGATGACTGTTTCTGATAGTCTCGCGATTCCAACTGCATAGTAGCCCTCCGCACAGCCAATGTTTATAACCCGTTCGTAACGTCCAATCGATGCAGGAGTAAAATACTCATGCAGAGGCTGCTCGTAACAACCTAAAAGTTTTGCGACATGGCATCCTTCGGCCGATTTGTTCAGGAATTGCATGCCAACAAATGGTCCAGCGTGGATTACCGTACCATGATTAGCGATCAAGGTGTTTTGTATAATCATGCTCCGCCATTTTGCAAGCAATCTTAGTGTATTGTTAAGCGTTACATTATTATCTTGGTTCTCACCTGATAAGATGCCATTCGCGGTCTTAATAACATGGGTTGAAAGACTCACTAGAAATTACCTCAAAGTTAGCTTTGTGGTTGTTAGACCTTAAGCCCCTTAGAACGCTAGCTTTGACCAAGATCGTTTGATTGGAATTTAGATCAGTTCGCCTCCGGCCTGAATCCCACTACGACATCCTTACTGACAAGCTAGCTTAATCATGGTTGACGGGATGATTAACTATTCACGTTATGCCATAAATGATCCCATACTCAGTGTTCATTTGACCACTAACTACCTTTACCTTGCGCAAAGAAAAGGGCTTCTTGTTTGTAGGCTTAGGAGTAGCCGGACGAACGAACCATAGAAGGTTACGCTGGGAAGTGGCGCCGTGCTATTTGCAATAGTTCGTTTTTATCGGGTTTAGTTTTCGTTGCTACTGCCCACAAGTCAAATTTAGGAGGGCCTCGTTTCACGCAGGCGACCGCTCTGAATCCAACGCTTATAAGATTCTCCGTAAGTGTGCGTTTGGTGAAACCATACTTATGGGCCATAAATGTGTTTCCCGAGGCTATCGACGGCCGAAAGCCATAAATTATGTCGACTGGACTTATCGGGCCAGCGGGTGACATGTATGCTTTGTCGAGTAGCTTGTCTTCTGCGACCAGCTCGCACACAGACTGTAGGTCAGGACAAGTCAGAACAAGATACCCATCCGGTGAAAGAACCCTTAAAAACTCAGCCAATGCTACATTAACTTCGTGCGCATAAAGATGCTCGATGTTGTGAGAGGAAAACAATGCGTCAAAGTTTCCAGTTTCAATACTTGACAAGTCTGTCATAGTGCCGACGATGTCGGGTCCAACTGTAGGGTCGATATCAAATCGGACTTCAAGCCACTCGCCAGAATTAAACTCTTTGGTAGTGTCTTTCTTTGTTGCTCGCCCGCAACCGACATGCAGGAATCTTTGCATTACCTTACTTCAACCAATTTGTTTGCTTATTTTGGCCTAGTGCTATTAAGAACTAGTAATACCACACCCTAAATGAATATTGCAGCATAAAAAAAGCCAGCCCTAGGGCTGGCTTTTCGATTCGGCGAATGCCTTCTAAAACTTGACTAGTAAATGGTCAAGTTCGTTGCACTAAATGTGCCGGATGTCACATCAATTACAGCAACAAGCGAGACACTATCACTGCCGTCTACCGGCCCCGCCGTCAAAGCACCTACAGCATCGATAATGTAAACACCGACCTGTGTATTGGCGGCATTTGATATCGCTACGAATGATACGTCTCCGTCTCCACCCGTTACGTTACCGATAGCGGAGTAAACCCCTGCTTCGTTAGTGAAGTCGTTGAGCGACGTGCCAGTCAGGTAAGCAAAGCCAAGATTGTTCATGTTCAATGAACCCTTAGCCACGCCACCAGCGGCGGCGGTGGAGCTAGCAAGGTCACCGGATGCAATCGCAACTTGGTCAGTGGTTGCATTGAAGTCAGCGATACTAACTGCATCTGCAAGAGTACCGGTGAAGGCACCACTGTCGACTGTGAATCCATTACCTGAACCGTTCTCTAAGCGGACCGTGTCGTTACCAGTGCCAGTATTAATCACAATCGCCGAACCTGACGCGCTGGCGTCTGGCGCGGTAATTACGTCATTGCCAGTTGTACCGGTAATGGTTAAATCGACACCGTTGGTTGTACCAACCAACATGGCACCTAGATCAAGGGTTCCAGCTGCACTCATATTTAGTGCGACCGCCGGATCCGCCTCGGCAGATTGGTGGTCAAGTAGAACGACCGTTGATCCAACAACCCAGCCTTCATCAAGCGTTACAGCGGTAGCGCCAGTGGCAGTTTCGATAGCATCGAAGTCACCTGAAGTCAAGGTAAGGTTGGTATAGTCACCGTCGCCGACCCGAATTGATGCTCCCGCGTTACCAATCAAGGTTGTAGTACCACTGATCGACGCTGAATCAAGAACCAGGACGTTAGCTGCTACCCCAGTTGTGACGTCCACGCTGGTAAAGCCAGTAATGGTCGAATTGGTCGCGTCTAGTGTTGCCGCACCTCCTCCAGCACCGAATGCCAGCAAGTTAGTGGTGCCGGTAGAAGTTACCGTCGTATAGTTGCTTGAAGTCATGTCGTCACCAGCGAGGGTCAACGTTTGACTTGTACCGGCTATTGTTATGACGTCGACGTCGGTTACCGTATAACCATCCAGATCGAGGGTGTCATTAATATTAACCGTCGTAACAATAGCCGCTGTGGACTCACCTGTAATGGTCGCTGCATTTGTAACGTCGGCTGCGTCGATGGTTAACGTCTTGGCGAGGTTATCAACCGTATTAAGGTCAAGGATACTCGAACCTGTTGCAAAACCTACGGTCACTGCAGTGAAGTCATAAGTGCCGCCTTCCAATTGCAATGTGTCCGGAGAACCGCCAGCGTCGAAGTCGATTTCAGTAGTACCTACGATCTCAGTAGTACCAAGAGCAATAACCTGCGCAACGTTCGCACCACCATCATCGATCTCGATCTTCTCGAATCCGCTTACAGTACTGCCAGTATAGTCATATGTCGCAGCGGCAACGCCTGTTCTCAAGATGTCAGCTGCACCGCTTCCACCCTTAAGCACAAGCGTATCGGAGCTAGCAGTCGCCGCAGTTATAATGATGTCGTTACCAGCACCACCGTCGATGCTGTCACCAGAACCATCAGTACCGACACTTAGGGTATCGTTTCCATCGCCACCAATGATTGTGTCGTTGCCGGCACCACCAGTGATGACGTCCTGTGCGCCTGCACCAGTATAGTGTAGCACTCTGTCACCAGCGGTGAAGTCAGCCGCTGTCAACGTTACGCCCGCTGTAGCCATTGAGCCATTAGCGTTTACACCATCCTCAGAAGAAACAACGGTCAGCGTATCGTTCGCATCGGCCATCAATATGTCGAGTGTAATGTCGTAGTCGACGTTACCATTCGCAACCGATGCAGTACGATTTGCAAGAGTGATTGTCTCGACATTAGTAATGGTATCAAGGTCGTTAGCGGTCATGGTACCGTCGTCGGTCCCAGTCGTTGCAGGTATGCTAAGGGCAAGAGTATCGGAGCCGTTACCACCGTCAACGGTTGAGCCAGTTGCAGTAGCAACGGTCGCTGTGATTGTGTCGTCTTTCGCTGTACTCACGCCTGTCGCATTCGTGCTAGTCGAAGAGTTAACAACAGCTGCTGCTGCGCTCAATGTAACGGATGCGCCTGCGCCCTGAGAGCCTAGCTGCAAGTCGCTGGCGGCAAGTGATGTAACTCCAGTCAACTTAATAACAGTGTCATCAACGTTCAGAGTACCGTTAGTGTTGTTGAAAATGTAGAGTGAATTTTCACCAGTCACGAAGGCTGCACGATCAGCAATAGCGTCGCCATTATTCTGGGCCGCTAGTGCAGTCTGGATATTTGCGAAGTTACCCAAGAAGGCAACTGGGGCGTTAGCGCCAGTGAAACTAAGCTTATCTGTTCCAGATACGAAGTCTGTTATCGTGTCTGTCTGTGCAGATGACGATATATGCACCGCTGGGGTTGCGGTAGTGGTATTAGCGGTATAGATGAATGTGTCTACACCGGCGCCACCTGTGAGAGTGTCGGCTCCAGCGTTACCTGTGATGGTGTCTACACCGTCCCCACCAGAGATCACGTCGACTCCGGCGTTACCAGTCAGAGTATCGTTACCTGCGCCACCAGTGAGAGTGTCCGCTCCGGCCGCGCCGGAGATAGTATCTCCACCGGCACCACCTATGAGCTCAGCACCAGCGGTAGCCACTGTCGCGCTAAATGTAACAGCCTTAGAGATAGCAGACGCATCGACCTTTGTGAGCGCAGCGCCACCACCAGTAATAGTAGTTGGCTGACTTCCCGTTACTGTCAAGGAAGTAAGTGCGGCGCCAGAAACACCTGCTGAGCGTGCACTAGTGGTGTCAGTCGCTATAGCCAGATTATTCAATGTGGCTGACGTGACACCAGCTGCAGTGACCAAGGAGGTCTGCGTACCTGACAATGAAGTGTTACCTACGTTGACGGTAATCGCACCTGTTGTGGTCTTGTCCAGTGTCACGGAGCCAGCAGTTGTGAGGTCAACGGTAGCGCCCGCCTCAACACCTGTAACCGACGCGCCAGTGCCGTCAGCGATTAGCTTGGATATATCGTTTGTGCTGGAATCTAGAACCACTGAAGATCCGTTGGTGACCCGAAGGGTTTCAAATCCCGAGATAGCGGAGCCGGTAGCCTTAGTCACCGCAACTCCGGTCACCAGGGTATCAGTACCGTCACCACCAACAACCGTCTGAGAACCAGCAGTGGTTGAGCCTGTGGCTAAACCTGGGGCAGTCGAAAGACGAACAGTGTCGTCACCCGCACCCATGTCCACGGAAATCTTATCAGTGCCAGTCGCGTTGTAAGTAATGTCGTCAGCGCCGCCAGCGGAGGTAACAGTACCCGTAACGGTAGTGCTCGCACCGACCAGGTTAGCAGAGAGGCGAGCCCCAGCAGTACCGGTAACTGCTACAGTTGACAGTGTATCAGATGCCAGAGTGACAGTCTTACCAGTAACAACGGCACCGGAGACAACGGAGTCGGCGGAACCTGACATGCTACCTGAGGTAGCAACATTGAGGGTCTCGACGCCATTTAAGGTGATTGAAGTATCCGCGGTGGTACCAGATGTTGCCAACGCGATTGTAGTAGCGTCAGCCGAACCACCATTAACATTAGCGTCGACAAACGAAACCGTAGTGTCGCCGTTCGAGCCAGTCATATGAACGTTCGGAATACCCGCAGCGCCGGTAACAGATAGGGTACCAGCTGTAGTTGATCCTACGTTGTATATATCGGTAACTGATGTCATCAGTGTCGCGTCAACTACGGTCGCAGCCGTCGCTGTCACCTGAAGCTCTTCAATGCTGTTACCAATTGCGCCGTTACCGTAAGTCCCAGCCACAGAGGATGTGAGTGACAATCGGTCAGTACCCTCGCCGCCAGTCAGTGAGTCGCCGCTTGTCAGGGTCTCTTTACCTGCTGAGATAGCGGTAGCGGCAAATGTATCTGCTCCTGCACCGCCAGTGAAGCTCGCACCTGTGTCTACACCGGTAGTGAGCGTAAATGTAGAGCCGGCGACAGGCGCCACAACATCGAGAGTTGCCTTAGCAGAGGTCACAGAAGCGGCAGTGCTGTCAACTCCGACAAGGGCAGTTGTACCGAGGTCAGCGTTTTCGTTTGTAACAGTGTGGTAAGCAGCAACAGCTGAATTATTTACAAACGCTGTAGCCACGGTGCCGTAAGCGGCGTCACTAGCGCTAGTTGTGGCCGCTAAGAATGTGGCCGCTTCCAAAATGATAGAGGCTTGGGTCGAACCAGCATTGACCATACCTGCCACCAAAGTAACCGCAGCATCCATAGTCGCTGTGTCAGCCTCTGGTATCAAGTTGCCCAACCATTCAGTTGCCCACTCAGTGGAAGTTTGAAATGCGGGGTACTTTGCTTGGTAGTCAGCACGCGCTGTCAGGTTTGCAGCAACGTCTGCCAGTGAGCCGCCGCCATCGACGAGCGCCACTAGTTCGTTTAGTAAGGTAGTACCGGGAGCCACGTCAAGCGCGGCGACGACTAAATCAATAATGTCCGTCCGGGTTTCAGCTGTTATAGCCATTTAAAAAGCTCCTTGAGATCGATTTCAATATTATTTCTGGTTTCTATGTGAGCCAATTGTAGGCTTGCCCTGCCCTTCGGTCGTCCCTCGCATGCCGTAATCGACCGAAGAATCTTCCTGGACAAGCCAAGTTAACTGCCATCTACAAAGATACCAGATTGCTAGCATAAACAAGGCTATCCCTATTACCTGTGATTTAAATCACATGAACAGAAATATCCTCGAAAATTCCTTAGTGTCCCTGCCTAAAGCTAATCGCAGGGGGATATAAAGATTGTAACTTTTCTTTCATCGCAGCACGAAAAAACGGTACGACTCGAATCAGTTACAAAATCCTTTATCGGCGGCATGTTACAGCCACTTGAACCCTAAAACAACATAGAGACCGAAAAAATAAAGAAACCTGTCTATATTGTTCTTTTCAAAGCAGTTTGACACGGCCAACCCTATCGAAAAACGGACTATCAGGGGTTCAGGGGCACTCAATTTGGCGTTTTTTAATCTGTGGAGCAGCTGTTACGTTTTGCCTGCAGAATTTTGGCTGGTTTATTTAAAAATGTGTGAAACTGTCAGTTAACAACTTAAAATTCCCAACTAAAACCAACCTCGAAAGAAGTGTCCTCAGTCTCAAATAACCCTAGGTTGGAGTTCTGGTCCTGATGATAAAAATTTATTACGAGCTGAGTATTGCCGCCAAGCCAGGCGATAGCCTCTCGATATTGAACCAGGATTGAACTGCGCTTCATGTCGCGGCGCGCGTTGTTTTGCAGAAGCGGACTGAATCCTCGGCCATCGAGGAGCCGGGTATGGGTTACTTGAGCAGACACAACGCCGCGTGTCAGTGCCATTTGCCATTCAGCCAGCAACTGCCAGCCTTCCCTGTTGCCGCCGAGGCGATCGGCGTTGCGCTCTGCATTATGGAGCGCGCTACCTTCAATTTTGATGCGCTGAGCCACATCACCCGCCAGCGGGCAGCTGGCTCCAAAACTCGCCTTGACCTCCACGCCGTCCAAACGTCTCTGTTCATGCCAGATCTGGTGCTGCAAGGCACCGCTTAGATACGGCCTACACTGCCCAGCTCCAGCGAATTGAAAGCGGTACCGTGCATCAGTACCAGTGAACAATGGCCGTCCTGAAAATAACAAGCGGTTAATTCCTCCACCCCACTGCCGACTGACGCTCCCTTTGCCCACAAGCCTGCTGTAGCGACCCGCTACCTGCAACACGTCAGAAGCTGTGTTTTCACTCAGCCTTCCCCTGACTTGGCCTTGGAAGCTGTGCTGGGCATTCGGTGTCAGTCTCCGGTGCCGGGCAACCAGGCTGGCGTTCAAAAATGGGCCCTGCGCGGCCTGAAACTCCTCGCTGAGAGACAGCAGTATCGGCTCTCCGGATAGGGTTAGCGTGATCAGATCTTCGTCCGGCGCCCCATTCAAGTTATTGTCGTAACCACCCAATAGGTCCAGCTGCCAGCTAGTCTGCTGGGTCAAGGCGCTCCAATCCCGCTGTCGCTGGCTAATCTGAGACAACAAAATTTTGGGCACATCTTCCCGCGCCAACAGCATGGCGTTGGCTTCGATAGCGGCAAACAGCTGACCATCCTGAAGCAGCGCATCAGCGTAATCGATCAGGGCTGCCCCATTGTCCGGATCTAGTAAGAGCGCGCGTTCGAGGGATTCCATGGCCTCGGGTAGACGATCACTGTTGAGTTGCGCAGCACCCAAAAGCGCGAAATATTCTGAGCTCAATAGGCATTGGCTAAAGTTCTCGCTGAGCTTGATCCTAACGCCTTCCCAGGCTGGAAGGGAGTCTGGTGATTCGAGTTTTTCAGGATAAAAACTACTCAGGCTGGGGCAGGCTGCACTCACACAAGTGGACCATCCACAAAAAGCCAGGGTGATAATCGATCGAGCTTTTGGCATTAATTATGGCGCCCTGCTAATTCCTGAGAGAGCGATGGTGCGTGGGTGGGAGCCCATTTTATAGGAGTACCTTGATCATTTTAGCCGCAACACTTTCAGAATGGCTTCAACTAAGTGTCTCTAGAGACTGGTGGTTTTAGGATAGTACGGGCTATCGCCGGAGCCTTAGGATTATCGGCAATGGCGGTCCGCAGTTCAATCTATGTCTGCATCAATTTAGAAAAGCTTTCAGGAGCCGCGAATAGCTGGTCTTCAGGACTTACCGCCGCTAAAAACGGTTAAACTGGGAGGGCTCCCCGGTAGTGCTGAGGTAGGGAGCAAAGCTGGAGTAGCGACAGAGGGCGGCGGGGCAAAAAGGGTATGGGGAATACGCAAACCCGTCAGCAGATAGCTGCCCTGAGACTGGAGCTCGGCGTCACTAAGCTGCCGCGCTACGCACTCGCCAAGCAAAACAGGCTGGGCCAGCTCTGCGGTCATCTCCTGAATACGAAGCGTGACGCTCACTGTCTCACCTAGAAGCGTATAGCTCCGCCGATGGGCGGGGCCTATTGACCCAATTAAAACCGGGCCCTGTTCGATGCCAACACCCAATGCTAGGGGCTCCAAGCCACATAGAGCGTCCTGGGGCAGAAGTCGGTCGCTCAGGGATGCCTGCATGATATCTGCAGCTTGCAGCGCCTTTTGTGCCGTAACTGCATTGGCACTGTCCCAGATGGCCAAAATGCCGTCGCCGCGGAACTCCTGCACCCGACCACCCTTTTCCTCGACGATTTCGGTTACGCGAGTTAAGAAGAAATGCAGCAGCGCGGCTATCTCCTCAGGCGGCCGCGCCTCGCTGAAGGCAGAAAAGTTGCGCAAGTCGGCATTCAATAGCGTTACGTTACTGCGCCGAGCGTTAACACTGGAGGAGGGCAGTGACAAGGCAATCTCGTGAGCAACATCCTTAGGTAGATAACTGTTGAGGTTGCCAAAGACCCGGGCGCGTTCCAGCCGGACTCGCCCCAGCTCCAGCATCAACAAACTACTTGAAGCTATAAGGCCAAAAAACGCAGGCGCTAACCAGCCCAGCCACAAATTTAGAGATGAAAGCGTCCATATGTGAATGGAGGCCGCAAGTGCCGGCAAGAGCAGAGCGGCGGCGGGCAGACCATACGCTGCCACGCGATCAGCGCGGCTTGCAAGAAGATAGAGGGCGGCAGCGAACGTCAGGCAGATTAGGCCTGCAATAAACGGTGCGCCCAGAGGGGTGTATGGCATGCTCACGTCAAGCATGCTGGTTAGGAGCCTCGCTTGCAGCTCAACACCAAATGCCGCGCCGCTGTAGGGCGTGGGCACGATATCTGACATTCCAAATGCAGTTCCACCCACTATCACCCAAGAATTCTGCAATAGCGATAGGTCGGCGCGGCCGTTCATCACGTCAGTTGCGGAAACCGCGCGAAATGCCTCAGGTGCTTTGGCAAAAGGGATGCGCATAGCACCACTACGGTCTATAGGAATTTCAAGGCCGGGGTAACCGGCCAGGGTCAGGGTCGCCTCCGGGTCTAGCAGGGTTGAGCCCGGCGTAATTTCCCCCCGCCACTCAATGGAGCTGCCAAGCTGCAAGAACGCGGCTATGGATAGCGCGGGGAAAGCGGCCCCATCCACGCACACAGCTGCCGGGCTGCGACGAACAGCACCATCGCTGTCGATCAAGGCCGCATTGTGACCTTTTGGCACTGCGCTCAAGCTTGCCGCGGCCGCGACATAATTTACAGCTGAGGAGAGGCTTAGCCCTGCAGCGCCCGTATTACAAGAAATACCGTTCAGAGGGTGAGTCATCTGACCAGTGCTGTTTCCAGTGAATTGCTCTGCCAGCACCGGAACCTGGGCAATAACAGCTCCTTCAGCAGCCAGCAGCGAGGCCAAGAATTCCTCGTCACCAGCTTTAGGCTCCGGGTAGGTGATGTCGTGCAACTGCAGCTGGGCGCCGGCGTTACTTATGGCCGAAACCAATCGCGCCATCTCACCACGCGACCATGGCCATGGGCCAATTTCAGCGATGCTGCGCTCGTCAATGACAACTAGTGTGATGCGCTCCTCGATTGTGGCATCTGGAGATAACGTCCAACCTAGCGCGCCTATCCGCTCCTCAATCGAGCTGGATGCGCCTTCGAACAGAACAAGAACTAGCGCACTTACTGCAGCCGCAAAGGCTAACGCAGCCGCTCGCATGGCCGGCTGAGGCCACAGCATTAGCCGTTGCCAATAAGCTGGCATTTCGGCCTCGCGATTGCTCGAAGATGCGGCACCTGATGAAGAGTATGGTTGGTTCATTTACTGTCCCACAAGGTCAAGCCCGTAACAGCGCCACCATCAATCTGCTTTTCGAATAAATAGCCCGCCTCACTGCCGTCAAAACTCACTGCCCCTGCCACCCGCTGCGTCGCCTCGAGTGCCCGAAGGAATCCACCATCTGCAATTTTACCACTGGCAGTAAATAAAATCGGGCCCGTTTCGTCGCTTAACAAATCTAAGGCCGTGCTGAAAATACTGCCTTGAAAGTCAATATCCAGGCTACCCCCATTTACGGTCATAGCTGCAACGCCCGTGGCGGAATTAAAGACCGCCTGAGCGCTGGTGAGCTGAAAAGCCACTAGACCCAGGTCGCTCGTCACACGGCGCGGACCAGGTTCGGCGCGAAACAAACCGTAATCAAAACTTCCTACTGTAATGTTGCGGGAGGCAATCGCTTCTTCAAAGGGAAGTGCTAGGCGATCAGTTGCCAACGGGGTGTAAGCGTACCGGCCCCAGACTAGCTGCCGATCCCGCAGTCCCGCGCTCGTCAAAGTGGTGGGAGGTGTCAGATCAAAACGCGCCACTGAACCACCAGCGACTTGAGTCACAACTATTGGGTCAGTTGGGATAAAATCCTTGGCTGCTACCGACTCGGCGGCTACTTGAGCATCCTCCCGAACCTTGATAGTGGTAACGCCCTCGAGCAAGACGTCGTTGCTAATTCCCTGATCTGCATTTTCCTGAGGCTTTCCACCATCAGTTGCTGAAGCCACAGTCTTAAGGTCGGAGGAGGTCTCGCTTTTGGAGTCGCGTGCAATAGCAAGCCGCACTTCATCCTGCATCATGTTTGGAGCGCGCACGCTTTGCGGTGGTAGCAATTGCGGCAAGGGCTCATCTTGCCGCATCGAGGCCAACTGCAGGCTAGCGCCCGAAAGCTCGAGAGCATTAACTACACACGGGCCGAACGCGTCCACACTGCAATCACTGGAGTAAGGAGCCATGACAATCGCACCTTCATTTACCAGAGCACGGGTAGTCTCGGCGTCTACACTAACCACGAAGTCGGTGCCGCGAACTCCAATTGCAGCGATCGGCGTATTTAGTCTAAATTTGTCCCGAG
>MDTB01083690.1_pt1 | contig 19437 bp, 11 predicted proteins | sample 811161 | NCBI WGS metagenome assembly MDTB01 (sample SAMN05326650, study PRJNA326480) | marine metagenome | isolation source: seawater | place: Mediterranean Sea | collected 2009 | reverse complement strand
GTCGCCTGGAAGGCTGGGCGATGGCAGCGGGCGGCGCACCCGCGGCCGCGAATTGCATGCAGATCCTGCGTCACGAGATTCGTCTGGCACTCGCGCTCTCAGGCGTCACCAGCTTCGGCGAGCTAGATGCCTCCTATGTCACGCAGGCTCCACCGGTCGCGCTCCCTTCCGTGTTCAGCGCGTTTCCGCTTCTGAACCAGGAAGACGAAGGCTACTGATCCCGGGTCCTCAAAGAGGGGCAATCGCCAGGGCGTAGACTGACGTGCGGGACATTGAACAAATTGCTAGGGCGCTAGACCCCTCAGGACAACTCCTCAATGCAAAGAATCTCGTTAGGGGTCTTTTCATACCTGCCCCAAAGAGCCTCACTGCACGTTGATGGTGAACAACCCGTGGACGTGGTTATCCGGGAGGCAGGTCCAGATAAACTTGACCTTCATCCTCAGCATCTGGACGAGGAATATGTCCTACTTGAACATCTGGCGTCGCTGCAATTCAACGATGCGCGGACACCACAATCGCGCTTGCTGTTACGCAACGCCCTGGGATTGCCAGATTGTGTCGTGCTTGATTACACCCCGGTGCCCCCGCGGTTAGGCACCCGGAGCCTCTCGAATTGGCGGTAGAGCTGGCGCGAGCGCTCGCCTGCCTGCATCAGATCGCAAAGCTGCCTGACTCACTGTCATTTCTGAAGGAACGTGGACTGGACGACCAACGCTGACCGTTGATCATTCCAAGTCAGCTGGACGAGGCGCTCGCTCGTGCTTCCTTAACCTGATTAACGAATCGTCCTGAGGAAGGCAGTGACGCGGGAATCTAAAGCACAGGGTACTGCGGTATACAAATCGGTAACAGTTCACCGCACCCTCACAGACTCGTATCGTTGCCCTCCGTAGCCACGAAGCAGTGACCGCATTGAGCAACCCCGAAGAAGCGACGTTGATCAGTGGTTTCACCGCCGGTGATGACAGCGCCTGGCGGCAAGCGATCATGACTTATCACGGTCCGATGCTGGCCGCGGCTCGCGCCATTGAGGGCGAAAAGATTGCCGACGAAGTCGTTCAGGAAAGCTGGATGTCTGTCACGCGCTATCGGCAAATTCGAGGGGCGCAGCACACTCAAGACCTGGCTGGTACGGATCGCCAGCAACGGGGCGAAGACTCGTCTTCGCAAGGAACGTCGGACCACGTAACTCGAAGCCATGACCGATGGTGATCCTGAATGGCAGGCGCGATGGACAGAACGTAGCCACTGGTCCAGCGGCTCGGAACCTTCAGAATGGGGCGCAGATTCGCCAGATCAACTGTTGGCTGCCAACGATCTCCGCGATTGTCTGGATGGCGCCATGGGCTAATTGCCGGAACAGCAGAAGCTCACATTGCAGCTCCGCGAGCAACAGGGTTACGCGTTGGCCGAGATCTCTAACATCCTGGATGTCAGTGAGTCCAATGTGCGTGTACTGATACATCGTGCACGCAACCGGCTCTATCGCATGATCGAGCATTTTCAAACCACTGGCGAGTGCTGTTTGTTCTGATGATGTCCTGTAGACAGGTTTGCGATTCCGCGTCAGAGATTGCAGATGGCAATCTTGCTGCCTGGCAACGTCTGCAGGTGCGTATACATCTGCTGATCTGCAAATATTGCCGTCGCTACATTCGTCAGTTGAACATGATGGTTGGCGCGATTCAGGATCGTGAACAGCCTTAGGAAACGCCCAGTGACGGCGGATATCGATGCGATCATGATGCCGACTGAACGAACAACGCGCATCTGGCGACAAAGACAACCAGGACAGCTGAACGCCATCCTCTTGCAGTCTCTCCTACTGCTTTCTACATCCTTTCTACAGTAGGGACGGGTAATCGGGCGTCCAGAGCTCGCTCTCAAGGGCCGACTCAACATCAGACTGGTTGATGCCAGCAACACCGTCCTCGATCGCCTGTTCTGCCACACGGATCGTCAATCGACTCGTCACCTCGGACAGTCTGTCGATCGCAGGATAGAGTAAACCGTTGGCCAGCTCTTCATCTGTCACCGATAGCGCGAGCTCGTTGGCACAGGCGGTGATCATATTGTCTGTGACCGAACGCGCGTGGCTGATCAATGTGCCCATACCCAGTGCCGGGAAGATGAAGACATTATTGCCCTGCCCGATGCGGATCGTTCGATCACCAATCGTCACCGGAGGGAACGGGCTGCCGGTCGCGATCAGCGCCTGACCATCAGTCCAGTTGAGAACGTCTGACGGCGTCGCCTCCGCCTGGCTGGTCGGATTCGACAGCGGCATCACGATCGGGCGGTCCGCATGGGCGTGCATGGTTTCGATCACTTCCTGGGAGAAACTGCCAGGAATACCCGACGTGCCAATCAGTACGGTTGGCTGATAAGCACGCACCACATCTTCAAGGGTTCGCTGATCCGGATCGGAGAGACCCATCGCCGTTGCTGTTTCCGGCTGCCAGGCAAGATCATTCTTGTAGGCATCACGATAGGGTTCGTCCAGTACCAGGAGGCCTTTGCTGTCGAGCAACGCGATGAACGTCTCGTCGGCCCTGGGATTTGCCGCGCGAATCTGCCGGGCAATGCCAAGACCCGCGGCCCCGGCACCGTGTATCACGATGCGCTGTTCTGATAAGGGTCGGTCAATCGCTCGCAGTGCTGACATCAGCCCAGCCAGTGTGACCGCACCGGTGCCCTGAATGTCGTCATTAAACGACGGCAGGGTGCCGTAGTATCGGTCAAGGATCGCCAATGCGTTGTCTTTACGGAAGTCCTCCCACTGCAATAAAATACCGGGGAAGAGTGAGGTCACTGCCTCAACAAATTCCTCAACCAACTCGTCATATTCACTACCGCTTAAGCGCGCTTCAGGCCATCCCAAGTAGCGCGGATTCGTGCGCAAGGTTTCATTATTCGTCCCAACATCCAGGCTGACCGGCAACGTAGTTGCTGGAGAAATACCGGCACAGGCCGTATATAGCGCCAGTTTTCCAATCGATATCGCCATGCCCCCTGCGCCCTGATCCCCAATCCCCAGAATGGATTCGTTGTCGGTCACCACCATCAGGCGGATATCGCGCCCAGCCGTGGCCTGTGCCAGAACTTCGCGGATACGGCCTTTGTGCGACGGATTGATCCAGATGCCACGGCCACGCTGAAAGACATCGGAGAACTTCTGTGTCGCGAGACCTACAGTCGGCGTATAGACGATGGGCATCATCTCTTCGATATGGTCCTGCAGCACCCGGTAGAATAATGACTCGTTGCGGTCCTGCAGGGATGACAGCTCCCGGTAGCGATCCAGGGAATCGTTGATCCCAGCAAACGTCGCGTAGAAACGTTCCGCCTGTTGCTCCTGGGTATTGAAGGTCGGTGGCAAGAGGCCATCCAGCCCCAGCACACGGCGCTCTTCGGCCGTAAAGGCGCTACCCTTGTTCAGCAGAGGATCACGCAGTAGATCGTTGCCCTGCTTGAGGCGCGGCTGTTGGGGTCGCGTCATCAGAGAATCTCCGGCTTCAATATCTTGTGCAACAGACGATCGCTGTAAGGGATTTGTTTCACCCAGGTTCATAGCGTGGTCCTTCATCCGACGTCAATGCAGCTGCGCACTATAATCGGATTGTCGGCGAAAAGCTCGAGGGCTTTAGGCCGACCTGGGACGCTCATAACGATCTCCCCGACGCCAGTCATGGAACCGCGCCAGCAATTCCAGCGCCCAGTCCGGTTTGTGCGCTTTGCGCCATTCACTCGCAGCGAATTTGTTCATTTCCGCCAAGGTTGGATACACATGAACCGTGGCCAGTATCTTCCCGAGCCCCAGTCCGTGTTTCATCGCCAATACGTACTCATGCAGCAGATCACCTGCATGATCCGCAACGATCGTAGCCCCGATGATGCGATCACTACCGGCGGCGGTCAGCACCTTCACGAAACCGTGCGCTTCCTCGTCGGCCAGCGCCCTGTCGAGCCCCGCCACGTCGTAGCGAGTGACTTCGTAGTCCACTTCCTGCGACTGCGCCTCAGCTTCGCTCAAACCCACATGGGCCACTTCCGGGCTCACAAAGGTGCACCAGGGAATCACACGGTAATCTACCTTCTGTCGCCAGAAGGTAGAGAACAACGCATTGGTCGCAGCGTAGTACGCCATATGGGACGCTGTATGGGTGAACTGATACGGCCCGGCGACATCGCCAATCGCATAGATGTTGGGGAAGTTTGTCTGCAGGAAGTCGTCAACAGCAATCGTTCCACGATCCGTCAACGCCACACCAATGTCTTCGAGTCCTAAACCCGCGACATTGGCTTTGCGACCCACTGCAACCATGACCTGATCAAACGGCACCGTGATGGGGTCGCCGCCGTCTGTAGGTTCAGCGATGAGCGCATGTGAGCCATCGGTTTCGGTCACGACCGCGTTCGCCAGATGTGATGTCAGGAGCTTGACGCCATCCGCCTGGAGCGAGCGCCCCACCAGCTCTGAGACCTCGGGATCCTCACGCGTCATGACGCGATCAGCCGCCTCAATCTGCGTGACGTCACTGCCCAGTCGGGCAAACGCCTGCGACAATTCAGAACCGATGGGTCCACCGCCCAGCACCACCATTCGCTCGGGTTGTTCCTGAAGCTGCCAGACATTGTCGGAAGTCAGGTAGTCGATCTCTGCCAACCCTTTGATCGGTGGCACAAACGGGCTCGCCCCGGTCGCAATGATAATCGAACGCGTGTTGATGGTCCGGGTCTCACCGCTATCTTCCTGTACCTCGACCTGCCAGGGTGACTTCACCACCGCTCGGCCCAGTGCAACATTCACGCCCAGACTCTCGTAGCGTTCCGGAGAATCATGCGGTTCGATCGTCTGAATGATCCGTTGCACTCGCGCCATGACCGCTTTGAAGTCGACGACCGGTGAGGGTGTCGCAAATCCGAGATCGTGCCCGCGCCGCATGTCTGCCGCCAGCTTCGCGGATCGAATCAGCGATTTGCTGGGCACACAACCCGTGTTCAGGCAGTCCCCACCCATTCGGTCCTTCTCTACCAGTGTGACTCGCGCGCGTAAGGTGGCGACGATCAATGCGGCCACCAGACCACCCGAACCCGCGCCAATCACCACGACATCCTGATCGAAACGTGCGGGTTTACGAAACCCTCGATACACCCGCTTCGCTCCGATCCAGTCCACCAGTTTTTTTGCAATGAGTGGAAAAAACCCCAGGAGCACAAACGAACCCAGGAGTGTCGGCGATACGACATCCGTCAGCGTCTCGACCTGAGCCAGTTGGGTGCCCGCATTCACGTAGACGATCGTTCCCGCCAGCATGCCCAGCTGGCTGACTATGAAATACAACGGCACCCGGATACGCGTCATACCCATCAACAGATTGACCGCGAAAAAAGGAAAGACTGGCACGAGACGCAATGTAAACAGATAGAACGCACTATCTTTTTCGATACTCGCATTAATCACAGCCATCTGGCGTTGAAAACGTCGCTGAACCTGGTCCCGCAGCAGATATCGTGACACCAGCATCGCCAGCGTCGCGCCGATGGTGGATGCAAACGAGACAAGCACAAGTCCCAGGCTCAGACCGAACATTCCGCCAGCGGCCAGTGTCATGATCGCGGCGCCGGGAATACTGAGGGCTGTGATCAGCACATACCCCAGGAAAAACCCCGCGGAGATCAACACAAGATCCTCCGCAACCAGGGCATCCAGGGAGGCCTGTTGAGCTTTGAGGGACTCGAGTGTGAGATTGGCCCCAAGGTCCCAGTAAAAGAACGCACTGATCATCAGGACCAGTGCCACCACAAGGATCATTCGACCTGCTGTCATTGTTTGCTCCAGGGCGGTTCGAACACCGCGCATAAACACTTATTATGATTTGTAGACGAGGCCACGTCTGCATCCGTTACACATACGACCGTTCAACTATTCCCAATCTGACAGCTGCGCATCCGGCACCTCACTCAGGACGCCATTTCAGGACACCCATTTAGGACGACACTTCAAGAACTTTCCATGTCTATCCGTTATAGCGATGATCCATCAATGATCGACTGGCACACGCTGCGCGAGGATCTCATCATTGATGACTTCCATAATGGCCGGTCACCTGAAAAGCTGAGGGAATCTTTCACAAGCAGCCAGATCCCGATCTTCGCACTCGACGATGGGAATCGTTGCATCGGCACAGCCCGTGCTCTCTCGGACGGCGTCTGCAACGCCTACGTGGTGGACGTGTGGACACACAGCCGTTGTCGCGGCCAAGGTGTGGCATCCGTGATGATGCAGCACATTATTGATGCCTGTCCGGCACAACACATCTACCTGTTTACGGACACTGCCGTTGCGTTCTACAAGAAACTCGGTTTCCGAGAGCAACCGACGGGCACGCAGATTATTTCCGGTACATGGTTGGTCGCGGGTCCCGACTAACCGCATCACGGTTCGATCTAGATACCTTCAAGAGCAGCAGCCCCTTCACTATCGTCTGCTGTGACGTCTGCGGTGATGTTTCCGGTGAAGTCTCCCGTCGTGAAAGAGATGACTTCTTGGACAACCTCTGGGGACAGAAGAGACGTCGCTGGACAGGCGGACCGCTGACCGCCATCCGGGTCGACAATGGTTTTATCAATGGATTGGTTCGCGCAATGACCCGTTTTAGCGCAGGTCGATCGCCTGTCGGCACCTAGGCGATTTACCTTTCACCACCCGTCACAGGCGCACATCAGTGGTATTCTCCCTTCTGACTCGGAAGCAGCAAGTCCGGACAAACGTGGCAATTGTCTACCAACGAACTCTCAAAGGGGTGAACTACGAGGTCAGATCAGCGGGCCTGACCCGACGTCTCTACACCAACGGCGCATTTCACACGCAATACCACCCAGGTCGCACCTTCACCTATGGCATCTGGGACCTTTTGACCATCCCCGCGTTGTACGCACCATCCACACTGAGCCGGGTGTGCTGTGATGGGACACCAGCCCAGTCTGCATTGGTTCTGGGCGTCGGTGGTGGGACCGCCATTCATCAGAGCCACGACCTCCTCGCCATCAGGCGCACCATCGGCGTCGAACTGGATCCACAACATCTCTACCTGGCACGTCGATTCTTTGGTCTGGGAAAACGGTCCGAACTGACCCTGATTGAGGCAGACGCCATTTCGTGGCTGATAAAAAACCGCCGCCGACACGCTCTGGTCATCGACGATCTGTACCTGCATAACCCAAGGAAATACTCGGGGCACGTTCCACGGAAAAGCCCAGGGAAAAGCCCTGGACACAGCCCGGTATCCAGTCCAGGGAGTCAGGACAGCGAACGAGATCCGGTTCGTCCGTCATTGCCCGAGCCACAACGATGGATGAAGACACTCGCAGGAAGGGTTAGTCGCAGAGGGGTGCTGGTACAAAACCACCTGGATGCATCGCTCGCACGAAAGGCCGTCACAGAATCGAGATCCTCGCTGGAACTTCACTTCCGTTCAGCGCTCCTGTTCACAACACCACAGTACACCAACGGAATACTCGCGCTATACAGAGAAACGGTCTCTGCGCGCCAGATGTCGAAACCGGTGCGCGACTATGTCCGCACGTTCGGGAAACCACCCCGGTTCGCCTGCCAACAGCTCTTCTAGCCCGGTTCCCGGTCTGCGCCATCAAGTTGCAGAAATCGCCCGTTCTGCAGAAACGACAGGGTCTGTGCCTGTACATGACGATCTCGCATGATCCAGGTGTGACCGGTATTGACCACCCGATGACCCGCCATACCCTCAACATGGGTCGCGGATATAGTGACCTTGCCGTCTCCTGCCGCTGGCAACAGGGGTGAGAAGAACGGGGTCCATCGCCGACCAGCGATCACTCCCACTTCAAAATCAGCCATCGGCAGTCCATTGATCCATGCCGAACTGCCATCGGTTCCCGCGGCCAGCTGCAGGAACGCGGGCCCCATCAAGCTGGTCACAGATGGAACATGGCGAAGCACGTTGACCACTTCACTGCCATGATTGGGTGGCGCCAACATCACGGCGCGATGCACCCGCACCAGGCCATCGGCGACCATCTGACGGAGCACGATCCCTCCCATCGAGTGGGTCACAAATGAGAGTGGACTGTCACTGCGCGCGCGTTCCGCAATTTCCGCAGCCACACCATCAGCAAGCGCCTTCAGATGATCGCCGCGGCTTGGATAGTTTATCACCACGGTTTCCATTCCTGCGGCATGCAGAAATCCCGCCAACGAAGACATCGAGGCGCCAGTCCTGCCGAGACCATGCAGCAGTACAACGGAACCAGCTGTCACTGGCGATCGTTGCGTCCGAGCCATGTCGCCAGCCAGCGATTGAACTCGTCTGCAGACTCGTACTGCAACCAATGACCACCTACCATCACCTCGAACACTGCGTGGGGACACACCTGGCGCACGATCTCTCGACGAATATCGCGATGGCGCCACGCAGGCGCATCTCTATCCCCGTAGATCACTGCCGTCGGGTCACTGATCTTCGACAGTGAGTCTTTGACAATGTTCGTTTTCGCAAAGCGGGGTGAATTGAACCGCGACCGGGCCGTATTGATGCCCTGCAGGTACACAGCAAGTTCATCGGCACTGTCCGGGTTGGCAAACATTAACCGATACAGGTTTTCGCGATTGAGCGCACGAAGATCCGCCTCTGTCATATCCGCGTCTCGGCCCAGAATGGGCTTCATCCCTTCACCCAGCGGTATGTCCCCCAGTGCTCCCGGACCCACCAGGCAGAGTGAACGCAATGAGGACCCAAGCTCCAGGGCGATCAGAGACGCCACCGTCGCACCCCATGAAAAGCCAACCACATGCAGCCCTCGTGAGGATAACGATAGTTCGCGGATCGCATCGGTGACCGGCCCCGCAGCATCTGAGGGTGAATAGCCCCTAGGCAACGTCGCGGCATCGCCAAGTCCGGGCAGGTCAGGCACGATCACATCGCGGCGCTGCCTCAGCGACGGAATGTTCCGAATCCAATGTGTCCAGGAACCGGCACCACCGTGGATCAATAATACAGGCGCATCCGCATCGCCATCGGTGTTCAGTGCCGGCCAGTACCGGATCGGCAATGTACCGTCGGCACAGGGCGTGTGGTGAAGGGTGGCATCGTGGGCAATCTGCTCAACCCACGCCTGCGCTGATACCTCGTCTGTCACATGTTCCTTTGTCACCTGCCCGGCCTTGTCCTGCTCGATTCTTCGACTGTCTCTAAGTGCTTCCGTCTATTCGAAAGCGGGTAATCTTGAGTGATCCACTTTTTTTGCGACGTGCATACTCTCATACTACGTCGCAATGTTGTCCGTGATCCAGTCCAACCAACTCTCGAGACTCGCGCATGCGTTCAGTCAACATCGTATGGTGGATGCCGATCCACTGCGACCGGTCCCGGTCGTCGTCCCGAGTCATGGTATGGGTCAGTGGCTCAAAATGGAACTCGCCCGACGACAGGGAATCAGCGCCAATGTTGATACGCTCTTGCCCGCTCGTCTTATCTGGCAGCTTTATCGACAGTTGCTTCCCGACCTGCAGTTGGCTGAAGACATTCAGTTTGATGCCCGAACCATTGCCTGGCGGCTGTACAAGCTAATGCCGCGTCTAATTCAGGAAGAACCTTTCCCCGAACTCTCGCGGTACCTCGATTCACCGGGTGATGAGCATCTTCGACGCTGGCACCTCGTTACAAAACTCGCTGATGTCTTTGACCAGTATCTGATCTACAGACCGGATTGGATTATCCAGTGGGAAGACGGCGACATCCCAGACACCGGCGTTCTGGCGTGGCAGGCACGACTATGGTGCGCACTGATCAACGATGCCGAGAGCGCCAGCTCGTTGCCACACAGGGCACGTCTGCACGCAGCCTTGATGGACCATCTCGCCTCCGGCCGCGCGAATGTCGACTTGCTGCCTCGCACCCTTCGGATATTCGGTGTGGCATCCCTCCCCCCGATCCACCTGAAAACGTTCCTGGCACTGTCAGACGCCATTGATGTAGAGGTCTATTTTCAGAACCCATGCGCCGAGTACTGGGGAGATATAGTCTCCACGCGTGATCAGGCGCGTCAGTCCGTCCGGTCATTGGTCCACAAGCCAGATGATGAGCCACTACTGGAAGATGACTACCTGGCCGTTGGCAACCCATTGCTGGCCTCCATGGGCAGTCTCGGCCGTGAGTTCCTGGAACAACTTCTCACGATTGATGAATTGCACGTGGTCGATGACTTCGGCCGTCGCACTGAGGAGGGGGACAAGCAGCATCCGCCAACGCTGCTTCACATGATCCAGGATGACATCCTGGATATGACATTTGCGGGTACCCTCGACAATATGCCGGCCACGCCCATGCCTACTCCCATCGATGAGAGTGTTCAAATCCACGCCTGCCATTCCAGGATGAGAGAGGTCGAGGTCCTATTCGACGCACTGCATACACTCCTGGATAACGGCAATCCGCACGACATCGCAGCCCAGGACATCATCGTCATGATGCCGGATGTTTCGGCCTATGCACCCTATATCGAAGCGGTGTTCGAAGAACGAATTGCCCACACCATTGTCGACCGCTCATGGCGGGACGAGTCACCCACCACCGTTGCGTTCCTGAAGCTGCTGCAGCTACCCATGTCGAGGCTAAGCGCCGTTGAGATGATGGATCTGGTGGAGGTCCCTGGTATCGCACGACGGTTCCATCTCAATGAAGTGGATCTGCAGCTCATCACGAACTGGATTACAGAAACCGGAATCCGCTGGGAATTCGACGGTCCATCAAAGTCTCGCTGGCAGGTACCCACTGAGCAGAAGAACACCTGGCAGTGGGGTCGCGCGCGCTTGCTCACCGGGCTTGCCATGGAACAGGAGACCGGTCCCGTCAGCGGTGTGTTACCCCTCGATGTCGATGTGGACGATGCGGAAACACTCGGATGTTTCCTCCACCTGATTCGACAGGTGGGCCGATATCGTGAACTCCTTGGCAGATCCTATACCACCAAGGCCTGGCGTCGATTGCTGCTCGGTATGATCGATGACTTCTTCGACAGCGACGGCGACGAGGGCATCGCGCTCACCATCATTCGTGAAGCGATTTTCGACATGGATGAGCAGGCCGTGGGCGCGGGTGTGGACACAGCGGTCAGTCACCAACTGGTCCACGCCTGCCTGACCACGAGCCTTTCGGAGCCACGACAACAGCGTGGTTTTATGCGGTCCGGGATCACGTTCGCCACGCTCGTACCCATGCGAAGCATACCGTTCAAGGTCGTTTGCCTGCTGGGGATGAACGACACCGACTTCCCACGTCGCGATCGCCCCGTGAGCTTTGACGGCATCAGCAAATCGCCCCGTCGCGGCGATCGATCACGCCGATCCGATGATCGATACCTCTTCCTCGAAGCACTCAGCGCAGCCACGGACGTTTTCTATATCAGCTACATCGGCCAGGGCATCCGCGACAATCAGGACAAACCGCCATCGGTACTGGTCACCGAGTTCATGGACTACCTGCAACGTGGTTTCGACCATGAACTGGTCACGACACATCCACTGCAACCGTTCAACCCCGCCTACTATGACAACCAGAATCCCTCCCTGCGTTCCTGGAATCGACTCTGGTTTGAAGCGCTTGCGCGCAGCGACCCGCCACCCCCCTTTGTCTCAGGTGTTCTACCCGAATCCGAAGATGAAGAACTGGTCGAGCTGGATATCGCTGACCTGACACGGTTCTACCGGCACCCAGTTCGGTTCTGGCTCAGCTATCGTCTTGGCGTCAGCCTGCAGGTTGAAGAGGATGCTCTGGCAGACACCGAGACGTTTCAACTCACTCCCCTCGCCAGGTACCAGATCGCGGACTCCGCGCTGGCAACGCTGGCACAGGGAGACGATGTCGAAATGTTCCGCGAGGCGATGGTCACCAGTGGTCTGGTACTACCAGGGCCCATGGGCGAGAGACAGCTTGACCAACAGATTGATAAAGCGGTAGCGGTTGCTGGTGCACTCGATCAGTTCGATGAAGAGCCCATCGTCATCAACCACCTCGTTAATCTCGAGACCGGTATCACGCTCACGGGTCATCTCGAGAATATACGCAACGATATTCTCATCGATATTCGCACCGGCCAGTTACGCAAACGACAACTGATTGATCTGTGGATACGCCACCTATTCGCCTGCACCACCGGCTCCGTATCCCGCAGCATCGCGATCTCGGTGGCCAAGGACGAGCCCGTTTTACATTCTCTACGCGCTGTCAGTCCTGAGGTGGCCGTCGCGCAGCTTTCTCATTTGATGGCACAATTCAGGAACGGATTGCAGCAACCGTTGCTCTTTATCCCGGAAACCAGTTATGCCTGGGCGAGTAGTCTGTTTGATGGCGACTCACCAGCGAGGGCCGGGCGTAACGCTCAACGCGCCTGGTCACAGACCCCCTACAGCGAAGCTTTGGATCGCGAATACCAACGTGTGTTCAATTTTGACGACCTGTATCAACCTGAATTCGAAACCATCGCGACGGACATCTGGGGTCCGGTACTCGAACAGCTGAGCAGCCCGTCATGAGCACATCGCCCCCTGTCCTGGACCCACATGCCCTACCCCTGACAGGCCTGCAGCTGATTGAAGCCAGCGCCGGTACGGGCAAGACGTATACCATCACCAGCCTCTACCTCAGGCTAATCCTGGGACGGGGTACGTCGCGTCCCTATGCGGTCAACGAGATCCTGGTCCTAACGTTTACGACCGCGGCCACAGCCGAACTGAAGCATCGCATTCGAATCAGGCTCATGGAGACCCGCCTCTACTTTCTGACGCGACATCTGGCCGCACTGAATCAGATTGATGACATCAAACTGCCAGACACTGACGTGGTCATCTGCGAGTTTTACGATCAGAGTCCGGATGTGGATCGGGATATCCGACTTCTCACCGCATCGATTGCACTGCTCGATGACGCGGCGATTTTTACCATTCATGGGTTCTGCAGCCGGGTGCTCGCAGACTATGCGTTTGAGACCGGCACCCTTTTTGACCAGCAGGCGGATCCGGATCCAGACGCCATGCTCACACTTGCCGTTGAGGACTGTTACCGCAGCGAACTGATGGGGCTTTCCCCACCCGCGCTGGAAATCGCTCAGCGCATGTGGCCCTCGCCCATCAGCCTGCAACGCCAGATCCGAAAGTTCATCTACCGTGACGAGATCGAAGTTCTACCGCCGGAACATCCCGTCGACATGTCCCGTTATCGGACGCTCGCAGGCGTCATCAAACAAATGTGGATTGAGCAAGACATCCCATCGATCCTGCGGGACGCCGGTTTCATTGCCAACCGGCGCTGCCTGACTCACATCGATGAAATGACGCGATTCTGCGCTGACACCGAACTCGACGGTCGAGTACGCAGTGGTGCCAATCTATGGGAACTCTGGACGAAGTCGCACATGCAGCGGCACCTGAAAAAAAGTGGCCAGCTGCCGGATCATCCTGTTTTTGAGCACTTTGATGAGTTGTGGAGTCTCCAGCATGAGTTTGCGCAGCTAAAGGCGAATCTATGGCACCAGGTGCTTCACAATATCCGGCAGCGTCTTGGACATCAGCAGGCGGAGTTGGGTGTACTCACGCTGGATGACCTGCTTTCCCGGGTCGCCGCCAATCTTTCGCACACCACGCTTGCCCGACGCTTGGCGGAACGATGGCCGGTCGCCATGATCGACGAGTTCCAGGATACCGACGATACCCAATACCGTATCTTCAAACGCATCTATATTGACTTGCACGCCAGTGACCCGCGATCGGGAACGGACGCGATCGAGACAGGCGCGATCGGCGAACGTGCACTGTTCATGATCGGTGACCCCAAACAGGCCATCTATCAGTTTCGTGGTGCAGACGTCTACACCTACATCAATGCCAGACGACAGACCGCCGAGCAATCCGGCGTACATTCACTGTCGGTCAACTATCGCTCTACCCCACCACTGGTCGAAGCCATCAATCATCTCTTCGACCAGCCAGACATCTTCGACAACGATGAGGACATGCCGTTTACCCCTGTCGACGCTGGCCTACCGGAACAACCATTACTGATCAGAAGCGCACGCGTCGCTCCCGTCGTAATCCGTCACATCACAGGAGCGGACGGCAAGGGCCTCCAGGCTGCCGAAGCCAACACGCTGGCAACGGAATGGGTCGCGGAGGAGATCGCAGGCAATCTCCTTCATCCGGACACCACAATTGATGGCGAGCCCCTGCACGCCGGGCAGATCGCGATCCTTGTGCGGGACAAGAACCACGCCCGTGCAAGCCAGCAGTCTCTGGCACGTCGACGCATTCGAAGCGTTTACCTGACCCTGGAAAGTGTCTTTCTGACCGAGACCGCGACAGACCTGATGACGGTGCTCGAGGCGGTGCTCAACCCTGGGGACGAACGTAAGATCCGCGCAGCCCTGGCATCACCGCTCCTGGCCAGTACGGCAGATGAACTCGCACGTCTGAGTGAAGACACGCTCCTGCAACAGGACACGCTGACTGAATTCCAGCGATACCACTCGCGTTGGGCAAAGGCAGGTATTGCACCGATGATGGAGTCACTGATCAATCAACGCGGGGTTGCAGGCAGGCTACTCCAGACAAAGGAAGGCGAACGGCAGCTCACCAACCTGCGTCATCTCACCGAACTCATGCAGGAACGGGCCATGGTCGCGCCGGGCATGCATCGTCTGCTCAAGTGGTATATCCGCGAGCGGCAGGAAGCCCTAACCGTCGCACCCGAGGCTCACCAGCTCCGCCTTGAGAGCGACCGGAATCTTGTCAAATTAGTCACCATGCATGCCGCCAAAGGGCTCGAATACGATGTCGTATTGATTCCCATCGCGGGTTTTGGTCTGCTCTTTGCCAATCGTGAACCCCACCTCTACCACGATCTGGCGAACGATCGCTATCAGCTGAAGGTCGATGTCGGCGGATCGGCCACCGCAGCGCAACAGGCCAGCGTTGAGGGCATATCGGAAGACATGCGGCTGCTCTACGTTGCCGCGACTCGTGCACGTCTTCGCTGTTATCTCGGTATGCCCCACACCCGCGGCGCAAGACAGACCGCCTTCGCACGCCTGTTAGGCTATGAGGGCAAGCGAGAAATGGCCGACGTATTTTCGGCACTGCCGGATGCCCTGTTCGATACCGGATTTGTCACTGAGGTCGAACGAACCGGGTTGAATGAACCGAGCGAAGGCGCAGAAGTACTGACCCCTCCTGCAACCAGACCCGCCCTCGATCAGCGTTGGCAAGTGCACAGTTACACCGGGATCACACAACTACTGGCAGCACATGAACCTGAAACTGATCAACCGGGTTACAGTGATGACGACGTTCATTTGCAGAACAGCTCTCAGGACGGCTCACAGCCGAAGGTCTTGGCTGCATCCGACGCAACGGATCCAATCGATCTAGCGCGCACACGATTCACGTTTCCCCGGGGCCCACGCGCCGGTATCGCCCTGCACAGTCTGATGGAGGACCTAGAATTCACCCAGCCGCCAGAAACCCAGAAGCCGATACTGCAGCAATGTCTTGAACGGGTTGGGCTCGCTCGGGAGCAGGCATCGTGGGTACCGGTCCTGCAAGACTGGTGCTCTGATATTCTATCCAATGACCTGGGCGGATTTTCTCTTCGCGAGATCACACGGACCAATAGGATGGATGAGATGGAGTTTCATTTCCCCGTCCACACCAATGACCGTGTTTTTGATTTCCTCAGGGAGCATAGCTACCTCGAAGGGCCGTCCGGCGACGTTAACAACAGCATCGATATCAGCGGCCTGATGACGGGGCTCATCGATCTCACATTTCGATATAACGACCAGTACTTTATCGTCGACTATAAGTCGAACTATCTCGGACCAGACCGCACCGACTATCGCGAGGTCAATCTCGATGAAGCAATGCGTTCACATCAATACAAGCTCCAGTACCTGATCTACACCATCGCGATCACGCGTCACCTACGCCTCACACTCGATGACTTCGACTATGAACGGCATTTCGGTGGTGCCTACTATCTCTTCCTGCGTGGAATGGATGGTAAGACTGGTGAAAATAGACAGGGTGGCGAGGTTGAAGAAGCTGGAGAGACCAGTAGCACCGGTATCTTCTTTGACAAGCCTCCTATAGCACATGTCGAGGCACTGGACGCCCTGCTCATTCAACAGGCTACTTCTGAGAGAGCTGCGTCTGAGAGGGTTCTGTGAGCGACATCGTGGTAACAACAGAGACCGTTGACGTTACGTCGCTGGATAAAGCGACAATAATCGCGAGCGAGTTCCGCACATTCATGTGCGAAATGAGTAGTAGCGATGATCCGCGGGCGGCCACAACATTTTACGAACTCGCTGCATCGCTCGGTGCTGGCCACAGTTGTCTTGATCTCACCACCCTGACCACAGGTGAACCCCTCAAGGAATGGAAGACTTTTCTGAAGTCGTTATCAGTAGTCACCGACGTCACGGACGTTGCAGAGACAAGAACCGATCACCGACCAGAAACACCCATCATTCTGGACGGCAATCGGCTCTATATGCAGCGCTATTATCTCTACGAAAAGCGTGTAGCGGCACAACTCACACACCGAAACCAGTCTCGTCCGGTCCCGCATGATGGGGTCACGCAGGACATCGTTAAATTGAACGCGGGAAACGATCAGAAAACAGCCATCTACCTGGCGCTTCATCGCAATTTAACGATCATCACGGGCGGCCCTGGGACCGGTAAAACAACAACCGTTGCCCATCTGATCCGCCTTTACCGGTCCGCCATGGGTGACGACGACACGCTTCGGATCCGGGTCGCAGCTCCAACCGGCAAGGCCGCCAACAGACTGGCTGAAGCGTTGGCAGACACTGACCAGGGAGAGATCCCTGTCAGCACACTCCACCGCCTGCTTGGTCAGTATGCAGACGGTCGAGGATACCGCCATGGTCCACAAAACCCGCTGATCGTCGACCTGCTGGTCGTGGACGAGGTCTCTATGATCAATCTGGCCATGATGGATAGACTGCTCGCCGCGCTGCCTGAGACGGCTCGTCTAGTCCTGCTCGGTGATTCGCACCAGTTGCCATCCGTGAGTGCCGGCAACGTGCTTGCAGATCTGGGACAGTCACCATCCGGGTTCAGCGACGAGATGCGTTCACAGATCGAATCTGCACTGGGGTTTGACCCGGATCAACCGACCCCCGAGGTCCATCACCACCTTCAGGATGCGACGATACAACTGAATCGAAATTACCGGTTCACAGCCGACACGGGGATTGGTCGATTGGCCACGGAAGTGGTCGAGGGTGTGACACCGACTCTCGCGACGGTCGACCCGGAGCTGACACTCGCTCAGCACTTCCAACAGGTCAGTCCTGTCGCCCTGGTGCCCCTTGAGGTGGGCACTGATCCCGGGCGCAGGCTGCTTGAGATGTATGCCAGCTACTTTGCACTGCTGCAGGGTCGCCCTGATGTCAGCCAGCTGCTTGCAGCATTCGAACAAGCCAGGATTCTATGTCCGACCCACGAGGGCATCCTTGGTGTCAACGCGATCAATGCCTTTCTGATCAGGGAGGCGCGGCGACGACTGTCTCTGCCTGCAGATCCTCGCAGTCACGAGTTTTTTCATGGCCGGCCTATCATCATCACCCGGAACGATTACAACCTCGGGCTCTTCAACGGTGACATCGGTATCTGTTTCGAAGACGAGGGCCGCACCAAAGTCGCGTTCCAGAATGGTGAAACAACCCAGGAGCTTCTTGCCGCGAGACTCCCGGAATACGACACGTGTTTCGCAATGACCATCCACAAGGCACAAGGCTCTGAATTCGATCACACCATGGTGCTGCTACCACCAACCGGTGCACCACCCCTGAATCAACTGGTCACCCGGCAACTGCTCTACACCGCAGTCACGCGCGCCCGCAAAAGCGTCACCCTACTTGCCAATCGAGAGAGTCTTGCGTCTGCGATTAGCCAGAACGTCAATCGTATGAGTGGGCTCTCAGATCGCTTGATCGCCGAACCTCTGGATCAGAACCCTCCTGTGAATCCAACTGATCAGCTAACCCTGTTCTAAGGCATATCGACCCGTGCGACGGGTGCAGAGCTACGCCAAGTGTTTGCGTCTGATTTATTTTCCTTAATTGGGCGACGCTACGATGCACATCATTGTTCCAACCGAAGGATTTAATCATCCTTCATCCCCTGATGGCCTCTCCCCCCAGGCCCTCACCCCCCTCTCCAGATCCACAGATCGCCACAGATCGCTAAGCAGCGGCGAACAACAGACCTCACTCGCGTATGATAGCGTTTTTTCTCCGGATAAATTCTCCATGGGCTCATCGCGTAAGTCCGAATGGAATATCACATCGTGTTGATTGACGGTCATCCATACCGTTCGATCTGGCTGGATCCAGGCAATCCTTTGGAAGTCTGCATCATCGATCAACGAGCGTTACCGTGGCGTCTTTCTATTCAACGGCTGCGATCCAGTAACGACGCCTATGAGGCGATCGCGAACATGACGGTTCGAGGAGCGCCGCTTATCGGGGCAACCGCGGCCTGGGGTCTCTACCTGGCTGCTCTTGCTCAACCGGACAATCCTGACCATCTGAAAAAGGCGGCGGACTATTTGTCCTCTGCCCGACCCACCGCGATCAACCTGCGTTGGTCCGTCACAAAGGTCATGTCCGAACTTGATATGACGGGAGACCTAGCCGAACAGACGCGGGCCATCGCCGAAACGTTGTGCAACGAAGATGTCACGGTATGTCGCGCGATCGGGGAACATGGTGTGACACTCATCCGCCAACTCTCCGAGCCAGACAGTCCAGGCACACCCGTCAATGTGCTGACACACTGCAACGCTGGTTGGCTCGCGACCGTCGATCGGGGCACCGCTACCGCGCCCATCTACGCCGCGCACGAACAAGGCATGCAGGTCCACGTCTGGGTTGATGAAACCAGGCCACGCAATCAGGGCGCTTCACTGACGGCCTGGGAGTTGCACCATCAGAACATTCCTCACACGGTGATCGTCGACAATGCCGGTGGTCTGTTGATGCAACGCGGTGATGTCGACCTGGTCATCGTCGGCACCGATCGCACAACTGCGGGCGGTGACGTTGTCAACAAGATCGGTACGTACCTCAAGGCGCTGGCCGCGTACCACAACAACATCCCGTTTTATGTCGCGCTACCCACCAGCAGTATCGATTGGACGATCGATCGGGGTCGTGACGTCCCGATTGAGGATCGCGACGCCATCGAGGTGACCCATATCCAGGGTCTCGATGCCTCAGGTTCCGTGAGACATGTTCGCGTCGCGCATGACAGTCCTGTTCTGAACCCGGGCTTCGATGTCACACCCGTTGGTCTGGTCACAGGATTCATCACTG
>MDTB01051803.1_pt1 | contig 19441 bp, 19 predicted proteins | sample 811161 | NCBI WGS metagenome assembly MDTB01 (sample SAMN05326650, study PRJNA326480) | marine metagenome | isolation source: seawater | place: Mediterranean Sea | collected 2009 | reverse complement strand
GAATGGGAAATTGGAAAGTTGAAATTAAGGGACGCTGCAACTGAAAGAAGAACCATTATTCCGTATCGGGAGGATACTCCTGCTTAGCAATAAGTGGGAGTTTTTCTTTTTGTAGATAATTTATTAAGCTTAATTATTATGAAAGAAATAGAAGAATTTAAATACATACCTATAAATTCAATAGTATTAAATGATGAAATTAATGAATCGGATATAAATATTGATGAAATAATTGATGAAATTAAAGATAAAGGGTTAATAAGGCCATTAATTGTATCTAAAATAAATAATGAATACATCCTTAAATTAGGTGTAAGAAGATTTTTAGCATTTAAAGAGCTAAGCCACAATAATATTTTTTGTGGAGTAATTGAAGGTGAAGCAGAACTAGATGAAATAAACGCCATTGCACTATGTTATACAGAACTTGACGAAATGCTGACATTTAAAGATAAAGCACAAGCATTGAGTTTCCTCATAGAAAATAATGACGGAGATATAAGTAAAGTAAGTTCAAAAGCCAATATCCCAATAGAAGAAATAAATACAATTTTAAATTATAAGATTCTTCTTGAAAGAATAAAAAGAAATATTTCATCAATATCAAAAGCTGAAGAAGATTTTTTAATAAAAAAATCTAGTATGGTAGACCCTAAAGATTTAACAGAATTAAATAATTTATTAGAAAAATTGATTTAACTAAATCTGGATGTCCAATCCCCTGATGCTACTGCTATTATCACTATAACTGCTATTATTAAACACCCAATAAGAAATGGGAAGCTAGTTAAAAATTTATTCATAAAATTTCCTTTTTTTAAAATAATACATAATTAATTTGTTTTTAAGAAATTTATAACATCATCAGGATGAGATTCTGGTGTTTTAATATTTTCCCATATTCTCAATATCAGCCCATTTTCATCTAATAAGAAGGTAGTTCTTTTAATTGAATCTCCAAACTCCTTACTAACAAAGAAAGTACCATAATCTTTTGACATTTTGTATTCAGTATCAGAAAGTAACTCAAAATTTAAATCAAATTTATCTATAAATTCTAAATGAGACTCTTTTCCATCACCAGAAACCCCTACAACCTCACAATTTAAATTATTTAAATCAAAATTTATATCTCTAAACTTACAAGATTCTTTGGTACACCCTGGAGTATCGTCTTTTGGATAAAAATAAATAACCAATTTCTTTCCTTTATAATTTTTATTTATTTTTTTTTCACCTTTATGATTATTAAGGGAAAAGTTAGGAGCTTTCATACCAATTTCTAAATCCATCATTTCCTTTCATATTATTTTCATCTAATATATATATTATGGGTAAAAAACCAAATATTATACTTATACTATCAGACGATTTAGGTTATGAAACACTTGGCTGTTATGGCGGAATTTCATATAAAACTCCAAATTTAGATAATTTAGCTAATACTGGATCATTATTTAATAATGCTCATGTCCAGCCGCTTTGCACACCAACACGAGTTCAGCTTATGTCTGGAAAATACAATTTTAGAAATTATATTGGTTTCGGATTAATGGACCCAAATGAAAGAACATTCGGACATATTTATTCAGATAACGGGTATAAAACATGTATAGCTGGTAAATGGCAGCTTTATTCATACAATCCTCCAAATGAAAAACCTGAAGATAGAAACAAAGGTCAAAAAATTGAGAATGCTGGTTTTGATGAATACTGTGTATGGCATGCTCACCAGACTGAAGAAAAAGGATCAAGGTACAAAGATCCAATAATTTACCAAAATGGCAAATATTTAAATGATACTAAGGATAAGTATGGAGATGATATATTTGCTGAATATATAACGGATTTTATAGAAAAAAATCAAAAAGATCCTTTCTTTGTTTATTTCCCAATGACATTGACTCATGACCCAAAAGAACCTACTCCAGACAGTGAAGAGTATAAATTTTTTGAACCACCATCTAATAAAACTTTAGGCGGAAAAACATTTGATGAGCTTGAAAATTGGGATGATGACCCTAAATTTTATAAAGATATGGTTGAATATCATGACAAAGTAATTGGGAAAATAATTTCAAAACTAAATGAATTGCAATTAAGAGAAGATACAATAATTATATATGCTGGTGACAATGGAACTACAAGGGGAATTGTTTCTAAGGTTGGAGATAAAGAAATAATTGGAGGCAAAGGCCTGACTAGTGATTCAGGTACTCATGTTCCATTAATATGCAATTGGCCTAAAACTATTCCAGAAAACACAATAATAGATGATTTAGTAGATGCATCTGATTTTTTGCCAACAATGCTTGATATAAGCGAGATTAAAAACAACGATCAAATGGATGGTAGGTCATTTTATCCTCAAATAAAAGGAAATAAAGGAAAACCTAGAGATTGGATATATTTTTACTTTGACCCTAACAGCCCTAGATTAGACAGACCTGTAATGGAATTTGTTCGTGAACAAAAATGGAAACTTTATTCAGATGACAGGATGTTTAATGTTGTTGATGACCCAGATGAAAAAAATGAAATCCCTTATAACCAAAATGAAGAAACTATTGAAGCTTACAATAAATTAAAAAAAGTTCTCGATACTATTAAAAATTAATCATAACTTTTCTACAATTGTTCCGGAAATTATATCATGCCCGCACCTTCTGTCAGTCTTAAAAATTAATAAAGTTTGAGCTAAAACTATAAATGCAACAAGGGATATTAAATTTTCAGGGGATGAAATTTCTGCTGATGAATTCAAAATTATATCTTCGTCTTGTATAAGAAATAGACTTAACAGATTTGGAATTTGCCAAACTAAAATATATCTAATTAAGAAAACTTTCCGAATTGTTGGTATTTTAAGAGTTAATGCATCAACAATTCTAATTTTCATCAATCTTTTACCAATAGATTGACCAGTATTAATTAATAAATAGCCTTGAATAGATACTATAATAAAAAAAGATAATAATGCTAGAAAAAAATTAGAGTTGAAAGAAAATATAGAAAAAATAATAGGAATTAAAAAACTTATTGAAAAAGAAAATAATGAATCAATAATGAATGCATAAAACCTTTGGGGTCTTTCTGCTAATAGTGTCTCATTTTTAATAGTAGTCATAACTATATGATATCTTATTTAATATTAAATGTAGTACATTTTTATTAATACTAAAAAATTATTTAATACTATATAAAAGATTATTTAGTAATAAAATTAGCAATATATAATTTATATTATTTGTATTAAAATATATTTAATGAAACCGATAGATTTAAAAAATAAGTTAGCGAATGGCGAAAAAGTATACGGAACTATGCTATGGGCAATAGATTCAGCCAGAATGGCTTCTTTTTTAGATAGTGAAGATTTAGATTATGCAATTATTGAAGCTGAACATGCACCGAGAACGTTATATCAAATAAATTCAATTACTACTGCATTAAGAAACAAGAATATTACATCAATTGTAAGAATAACGTCACCTAATCCTGAAATAGCTGGAGCAACGATTGATGCTGGTGCTGACGGAATTCTAGTTCCATATTGTGAAGATATAGAAGAATTAAAATTATCTTTTGGGAGAACATATTTCAACCCTTTAAAAGGAGAGTATTTAAAAAAAGTACTTGACGAAGGAAAATTTCCAAGTAAAAAATCTGAGAATTATTTACGAGAAAAAAGTAAATCAAGATTATTTATATTGGGAATAGAAAGCGTACCAGCAGTAAATAATCTAGAAAAAATGATAAGATCCGTAGAAAAAATTGATGGAATATTTGTTGGCCCAAATGATCTGACCACTTCAATGGGTATCCCTGATGAAAGATCTTCAAAGGAATATGAAGATATTTTAAAGAAAATAGTAGATACTTCTGAAAAATATAAAATACCTGTAATGATTCATCATGCTAATTTAAAAGAATCAAGCTTTTCAATTAAATTAGGATCCAGATTTGTATTGCATGGAAGTGATGTATCATTATTAAATCAGAAAATTAATGAAGATTTTAAAAAATTAAAAAATGAAATTAGTGAAGATAATTTGGACTCTAAAATAGATAAACCTTATTAGTATTTACTTAGAATATCTGTTAATGCTGACCAGGAAAGAAGTGCACATTTAATCCTAACAGGAAATTTTTTAACACCTTCAATTGCAGATGAATCAGATAAGCTATCTAATTGTTCATCATTTAGATCCTCATTTTTTAACAATGACCTCATAGATTCGTTATCTTTTTTTGCTTCAGTTATTGTTTTTCCAACAATTGTTTCACCAAGAAGTGAGCCAGAAGATTGGCTAATTGCGCATCCCCTGCCGCCAACACTTATACTTTCGATAATATCATTTTCTATATTTAATTGAAGTTCTATTTCATCTCCACAAAAAGGATTGTGTGATAATACTTCATCTGTAAATTTAGATAACTTAGATTTATTTCTTGGATTTTTATAATGATCAATTATTAGTTCTTGATACATTTCATCAAAATCTGTAAGTTCTCTCATTTAAAATATTCCTCAACTAATTTTAAACTTTCTACCAATTTATCAACCTCTTCTTTATTGTTGTATAAGTAGAAGCTTGCTCTCGATGCAGCTACGACTCCATAACTTCTAACTAAAGGCATAGCGCAATGATGCCCTGTTCTAATAGCAATTCCATATCCATCTAGAAGGCTTCCTATGTCATGAGGATGAATATCTTGATGGATAAATGAAACTACACCACCTCTTAGCTCCTTTGATTTATTTCCTAAAATATTAAATTTATCTAATTTAGAAATTTGGTCTACAGTATATTCTCCTAACTCCATTTCGTGGCTCCATATATTTTCCATTCCGACTTTTTCAAGATACTCACAAGCTACACCCAATGCAATTGAGTCAGCAATATTTGGAGTTCCAGCCTCAAATTTATATGGCAGCTCATTCCACTTAGAATCTTCATAAGTTACTTCACTAATCATGTCTCCACCATATAAAAATGGTGTCATTTGGTTAAGCATTTCTTCTTTGCCATGCAATACACCAATGCCAGTAGGACCCAACATTTTATGTCCAGAAAAACAAAGAAAGTCGCTATCAATATTTTGAACATCAACTGGCATATGAGGTACGCTCTGACATGCATCGACTACTGTTACAGCATTATTCTTTTTTGCCAAATCAATAATTTCATCTATTGGCAAAACAGTACCAAGCACATTTGACATGTGTGTAATAGAAACTAACTTTGTTTTTTTTGAAATCTCATTCTTAAATTTATTAATATCAATATCTCCATTATTATTTAGTGGTAAATATTTTAAAATTGCTTTTTTTTCTTTACATAACATTTGCCAAGGAACAATATTGGAGTGGTGCTCAAAAGGAGTAATATATATTTCATCACCTGGGGCGATATTTTCTTTACCCCAAGAATATGCAATTAAATTAAGTGACTCTGAAGCATTTCTTGTAAATATAATTTCATTAGAACTTTTAGCATTTATGAATTTTTGAATTTTAATTCTAGATTTTTCAAATTCATCAGTTGCTTTAATGCTTAAAGTATGAACACCTCTATGAACATTAGAATTATATTTCTCATAATAATTTACTAAAGAATCAATAACTTCTTTTGGCTTTTGAGATGTCGCAGCATTATCTAGATAAACAAGCCCTTTGCCATTTACCTTTTCGTTTAGAATAGGGAAATCTTTTCTAATTTTTTCTAGATTTATCATGTGTTAAAAGTAAGCTTAGGAAGAATTTTGTCTGACTGATCTTTTGCGAACATTTTAATATTTTCATCGGAAATCTCGTCAATTATTTCAGAAGCAAATCCATTTACCAACATCTGAGTAGCAGTTTTCCTATCTATTCCTCTACTCATCATGTAGTAAAGCGTACTTTCGTCAACATGACCAGCAGTTGCTCCATGGGAACACTCAACATCATCAGCATATATTTCTAAGCTAGGCTTTGTATCGATTTCTGCTCCTTTAGACATAACTAAATTTAAGTCTTTTTGTTCTGCATAAGATTTTTGAGCATCTCTTTCAACATATATCTTTCCGCTAAATACTGCCTTTGATTCATCACTTAAAATCCCTTTAAAGTATTGGTTGCTTCTTGTATTAGGAACATTATGGTCAACTACAACATGAGTATTAAATTGAGAATTATTTGTAGTAAAGTAAATTCCTTTAAGATCACATTCACTATTTTCACCATTCATACTTACCTTAATATCATTAGCTGCAATTAATGATGAATTAGAAAAAGAAGTAAATTTATAATAACTATTTGCATGTTGATCAACCCTGGTAAATTTAAAATTATTTTCTTTAAAAGATGATTGGAAAACAAGATTATGGTAAACCTTTGAATTTTTTCCTAATCTTAATTCAGTTACAGGAAGCTTAAGTGTAACAGTGTCACTACTTATAAAAATTTCATTAAGTGTTAATTTAAAATTAGGGTCAATTTCAAAACAAATTCTTGGGCATTCTAAAATATCCTTATCAGAATTGCTGTAATAAACGACATTTAAACTATCACTGCTAAAATTAGAATTGATATTTATAAAAATTGGTTTGTAGGACATAGATGCGTTTAGAGAAATAAATTCATCCTCGTTGTAACTTATTATTGGCTTATATGAATTTGATGGAATTGGGTTTAGGCCATCAACACCATCAAACAAAGCCACTCCATTTACTACCTTAATTGTATTTTTATCTTCTAAGCCGATGTCCTTTAAATTTGGACCAGCAACAGAATTCTTTAAATCAGAGCTGTATAGTTTTTTTTCTAGAGACCTTAAATCTAAATATTTCCATCTTTCGTCACTCTTTTTTTTAACAGGGAATCCGTTCTTTGAAAAAAATTCAAAGTTTTTTTTTCTAAAATCTACGTCACCTGATGATTTTATCAATTCATTAAAATTATTTTGATAATGATTAAAGTATTCCATTACTCAAAACTTTCATAGCCATTTTCTTCAATTCTTTTAACTAATTCATAACCACCAGATTGAACAATTTTTCCTTTAATCAAAACATGCACATGATCTGGCTTAATGTGATCAAGCAATCTTTGGTAGTGAGTAACAATAAGGAAAGATCTATCATTGCTTCTCATTCTATTAACAACATCACCGACAGATTTTAATGCATCTACGTCCAGCCCTGAGTCTGTCTCATCAAGCAAAGCTAATTTTGGCTCAAGCATCAACATCTGAAAAACTTCATTTCTCTTCTTTTCACCGCCAGAAAAGCCTTCATTCAGTGACCTCTTCATTAAATCTTGATTTATACCAACTATTTCAAGATTTTGATCATATTTTTTTGAAAATTCTCTAACGCTTAATTCTTTTTCTCCTTCAAATTTTCTTTTAGCATCCACAGAAGCTTTAATAAATTGCCATGGTCTTACTCCAGGTATTTCAGAAGGGTATTGAAAGGCCATAAAAATACCTTTTTTTGCTCTTTCGTCAACTGGCATTTCAATAAGGTCTTGCTTTAAAAATTGTATTTCTCCTGAGTCAACAGTATATGAATCTTTGCCAGCGATTACATTAACTAATGTGCTCTTGCCCCCTCCGTTAGGACCCATAATTGCATGAGTTTCGCCTACACCAATAGAAAGATTAAGGCCATTTAATATTTTTTCTTCAGTTTCAGTTACTGAAGCTTTTAAATTATCAATTTTTAATAAAGATTTATCCAACAGCTCCCTCCAAGCTAACTTTTAATAATTGGCCTGCTTCTACGGCAAACTCAAAAGGTAGTTCTTTAAAAACTTCCTTACTCCAACCTGTTATGATCATATGATGAGCTTCTTCTTCGTCTAGACCTCTTTGCATTAGGTAAAACAATTGATCATCACTTACTTTTGAAGTAGAGGCCTCATGTTCAAGTTTTGCAGTTGGATTTTTAACTTCTATATACGGAAAAGTTATTGCGCCACATTCATCGCCAATCAGTAATGAATCACATTGAGTAAAATTCTGTGCATTTTCAGCAGAAGGAAGAACTTTAACTTGACCACGATATGTATTATTACCTTTGCCAGCAGATATACCTTTAGCAACAATAGTACTTTTTGTATTTTTTCCAATATGAATCATTTTAGTTCCTGTGTCAGCCTGCTGATGATTATTGGTAAGTGCTACTGAATAAAATTCTCCTATAGAATCGTCTCCCTGGAGGATAACACTAGGGTATTTCCATGTTATTGCTGAGCCTGTCTCAACTTGAGTCCAGCTAATTTTTGATCTTGTGCTACATTTTCCTCTTTTAGTTACGAAATTATATACACCTCCCTCGCCATCCTTATTACCAGGGTACCAATTTTGGAGAGTAGAATATTTTATCTCTGCATCATCTAAAGCTACGAGTTCTACAACTGCTGCATGGAGCTGGCTACTTTTTCTAATTGGCGCTGTGCACCCTTCTAAGTAACTAACATAAGACCCTTTATCAGCAACGATTAAAGTTCTCTCAAATTGTCCAGTATCTGCAGTATTAATTCTAAAATATGTCATCAATTCTATTGGGCATTTTACTTTAGGTGGTATGTAAATAAAGGAACCGTCAGAAAAAACAGCAGAATTAAGATTTGCAAAATAATTGTCAGAATATGGTACAACACTACCTAAATATTTTTTAATTAAATCTGGATGATTTTTAACTGCTTCACTGAAAGAGCAGAATATTATTCCTAATTCTTTTAATTGCTTTTCATAGGTAGTTGCAACTGAAACACTATCGAAAACAGCATCTACTGCAACTCCAGCTAATTGAGCTCTTTCTTCAAGAGGTATTCCAAGTTTTTCAAATTCCTCAAGTATTTCAGGATCAACTTCATCAAGAGATTTTGGGGCATCAGATTTATTTGGTGCAGCATAATAATGGATATCTTGATAATCGATTTTTGGATATTCCACCATTGCCCATTCTGGCTCACCTTGTTTTTCGTCCTGTTTAACCCAGTGCCTGTAAGCTTTAAGTCTCCAATCAAGCAACCAATCAGGTTCTTCTTTCTTCTTGCTTATTAGCTTAACAACTTCTTCATTTAAACCTTTTGGCACAACTTCAGTTTCTACATCAGAAGTAAATCCCCACTTATATTCTTTTTCTTCTAATTTTGTTTCTCTTGAAATCGAATTATTTTCCATATTTAGCAACTCTTTATAGTATTAAACTTTATTTAATTTTTTACTAAAATTAATTTAACTATAATAATTATAACAGAGATATTATATAATGAACCTATGTCATTTGAACCAATAATTGGATTAGAAGTTCACGTTCAATTAAATACAAATACGAAGATGTTTTGTTCATGCTCTTCTAAGTATTTAAACGTAGAACCAAACACCTTTGTTTGTAATGTTTGCTTAGGCTTACCTGGTTCTCTTCCATCAGTAAATAGCCAGGCAGTTGTCTCAGCTATAAAACTCGGTTTATCCTTAAATTGCAAAATTTCTGAATTAACTAAGTTTGATAGGAAGAATTACGTTTACCCTGATCTTATGAAAGGATATCAGATATCCCAACTTGACTTACCAATTGCAATTGAAGGAAATATGAACGTAAAAAATATAGATAATGATGATACAAATATAAGGATTAACAGGGTTCATATGGAAGAAGATGTAGCAAAGCTTATTCATGACGAGATATCTGGTGAAGTTTTAGTCGATTTAAATAGGTCAGGAATGCCATTGCTTGAAGTTGTTACTGAACCTGATTTTAGATCAGCTATTGAAGCTGAAAATTATCTTATAAACCTTCAATCAATTGTTAGATTTTTAAATATTGGCAATGCAAACATGGAAGAGGGTAGTTTTAGATGTGATGCAAATGTAAGTATTAGAAAAAAAGGAACTAAAGAATTAAATGAAAAAGTAGAAATAAAAAACATGAATAGGATAAAAGCTGTTTCAAGAGCAATAGAATATGAAATTATAAGGCAAACTGATGCATTTGAATCAGGAGAAAGAATAATCCAAGAAACAAGAGGGTGGGATGATTTAAAATCAGAAAGTATACCTCAAAGGTCAAAAGAAGATGCTCACGATTATAGATATTTTCCTGAACCTGATCTGCCTGCAATAAAATTAACAACAAGTTTTATAGATGAAATAAAAAATAATTTACCTGAACTACCTGAAAAAAAATTCGATAGATACGTTAATGAAATTGGAATATCTGAATATGACGCAAAAATAATAATTTCAAGTATTGATAAAACCAAGTTTTTTGAAGAAGTTTTAGATAGCTTTAAAAATATTGAACCTAAATTGATTTCAAATTGGTTAAATGTTGAACTGAATGGAGTGTCAAATAACAATAAAGATTATGATCTAAAAAATATGAAATTATCATCAAATAATTTTGGGAAACTAATTGAGTTAGTTAAGGATAAAAAAATTAATAAAAACTCTGGTAAAGAATTATTAAATAAGATTTATTTTTCAAATGAGGACCCCATAAATTTAGTTGATAAAATGGGTCTAAAATCAATGAATAATTTAGAAGAACTAAAAAAAATGGTAAGTGAGACCTTAAAGGAAAATGATTCAGCAATTGAAGATTATAATAACGGAAAACAGAATGCAGTCAGATACCTTATTGGCCAAGTTATGAAAAAATCTAGAGGAACTGCTAACCCGTCTGAAACTGAAAAGGAAATATTAAAACAATTAAATGAGTAGCATTAAAGTAACTGGAATTGGGGGAGGGACCGGATTATCAACTTTATTTCGTGGTTTAAGAAATGAAAATATTGATATAACTGGAATTATATCTGTGACTGACGACGGAGGTAGTTCAGGTAGACTCAGAGAAGGATTTGGCATTCTTCCACCAGGAGATTTCAGAAACTGTTTAGTAGCACTTTCTGAAGCAGAACCATTACTGAAAAAATTATTTCAACATCGATTTGATGGGGACAATCCTTTATCTGGACATTCTTTCGGAAATCTTTTCATTCTAGCAATGGAAAAAATAACAGGAAACTTTGAGGCTGCACTGGAAGAGTCATGTAGAATTTTAAATGTTAAAGGAAAATTAATTCCATCTACTTTAGACCAAATTAATTTAGAAGCGATTATGAATGATGGATCGCGTATTTTTGGCGAATCAATAATTCAGCAAAATTTGTCAGGGATAAAAAATATTAATTTATCTCCTAATAAAGCTACACCCAACCCAAAATCAATAGATATAATTGAAAATTCAGATTTTATTATTTTAGGGCCTGGATCACTTTACACAAGCATTATTCCTAACTTTCTTGTCTCTGGAATTATTGAGGCTATCCATAAAAGTGCTGCAAAGAAAATTTTAATATGTAATGTTGCAACTCAATTATCTGAAACAGACAATTTTAGTGCTGAAAATCATTTTAAAGAAATACAAAGATATACTAATCAACTTAATATTGATTATTTTGTGGTTAACAGTAAATTAGACAATCTTGGTGACGATTTTCCAACTAGTTCGGTTGTTCAATTTGGAGATCTTGAAGGCCTCAAAACAAAGGTAATAAAAAAAGATCTAATGAATAATAGTTTCAAAGGTCACCATGACTCTGTTAAACTATCTCGAATAATAATGAAAATAATAAATAATTAATGTTTACAATACTATCAATAATCATATCCATAACTTTAATTACAGTAATACTTCTACAAGTTAGAGGGGGGGGCACAGCTTTATTTGGTCAAGCTGAAAGTTCATTTAGAGTTAGGAGAGGGTTTGAAAAAATATTATTTAGAGGAACAATTTTTTTAAGTATAATATTTGTTATTGTTGCTGTACTTAGCGCAAGATTTTAAAGCTTTTCCCAAATTGAAGTTCCGTCATTATTATCAATTATGCCAATACCTTTTTTTTCTAAAATTTTTCTAATCTCGTCTGCTTTATCAAATTCCTTAACTTTTCTAAATTCATTTCTTTCTAATAGAAGCTTATCTATTTCTTGATCAACAATTTTAGATTTAACACTATTTTTTTGGCATAAACCAGTAATTTCTAACATTCCTTTAAGAGTGCCTATTGCTTCAGTCACATCATAATTTTTCTTAGAAGCGTTAATTTTTTTTGCTAATAAAATAATTTGAGATAATGCAATTGGTGTGTTTAAGTCGCTAGAAAGAGCTTTATCGAACTCCTTTTCTTCTATTTCACAAATTAGAATATTTTCATTTTTAATTGATTTAGTATTTAATGCTTCTTTAATCCTATTTAAGGGTTTAGAAAAACTTTTTATTACCTTTTCATCATAAAGTAATGGTTTTCTATAATGAGAAGATAGTATCCACATTCTTAGCAAGTCAGGGCCATACAAATCAAGTGCATCTTTTAATTTGATTAGGTTTCCTAATGATTTACTCATTTTTTCACCAGCAATTTTAACCATCCCGTTATGCATCCAAATGTCAGCAAATTTCTTTTTATTCAAAGATTCACTTTGGGCAATTTCATTTTCATGATGAGGAAAAATTAAATCTATCCCTCCACCATGTATGTCTACAGAGTTTCCAATAGAATTTAATACCATTGAACTGCATTCTATATGCCATCCTGGCCTTCCTTTTCCCCAAGGCGAGTTCCAGAATGGCTCATCTATTTTAGAAGATTTCCATAATGCGAAATCTTCTTCGGATTCTTTATTTAAGTTATCATTCACTCTTGTACCTGAAATAGATTCAGAAAGTTTTCTTGAACTTAATTTTCCATAATTTTTGAATTTACTTACTCTAAAATAAACACTTCCTTCAATTTGATAAGTATATTTTTTTTCTTCTAATTTTTTTATAAAATCAATAATATTTTCTATTTCGTCTGTTGCTTTAGGATAGGAATTAGCTCTTTTTACCCCCAATGCATCCATATCTTTAAAAAAAGCATTTATATATTTTTCAGAGACCTCTTTAGGGGTCAAGTTTTCAGAAATTGATTTAATAATTATTTTGTCATCAACATCTGTAAAATTCTGAACTCTTATTACCTTAAAACCTTTAGATGTTAAATATCTATCGATTATTTCAAAAGAAACAGATGAAAAAGCATGCCCTAAATGGCAAAAGTCTGAAGTAGTAATACCACATACATACATATTGATATTTTTATTAATTACTTTTTTATATGATTTTGTGTAAGAGTCGTATATTTCAATCATTTTTAATTAAATTTACTGCACATAATGTTGCTATTCCATTACCAGAACCTATTAATCCAAGCCCATCTGTAGAGGTTACTTTTACATTAATATTTTTAGAGTTTAATTTTAGCAATTTACTAATATTTTCTTCGATAACATGAAGATATTCAAATAATTTTGGTTCTTGCAATATAATTTGAATGTCAATGTTTTTAATTTCTTTTTTTTCTTCTTTTAACAATTTCAACGTTTCATCTAAAAACACTTCTGAAGAAACTTTTTTCCATTTATCATCAGATGAGGGAAAATATTTACCTAAATCTCCTTTTGCATTAGCACCTAAAATAGCATCACAAATGGCATGAATTACAACATCTCCGTCACTGTGCCCTAATAATCCTTTTTTAAAAGGAATGTGAACTCCTCCTAAAAATAAATTTTCACCTTGCGCTAACTCATGAACATCAGAAGATATGCCTGTAAATGCTGAAATTTCATTCAGCTCTTTAAATTCATCCAAATCATTTTTAAAAGTAATTTTATGATTATTTAAATTACCATGAATTCTAGCTACTTCAATATTATTATCTTCAAAAAGCTGAGCTTCATCTGTATAAGTCTTTTTATCAATATTCTTATCAACTAGATTTTTTAATGAATTGTAATTAAAAAATTGAGGAGTTTGTGAATAATATAAATTTTTTCTATCAATTGTTGCCAGCACTATATCATTATTTATTTTTTTTACTGTATCAACAATTTTAACTACAGGGATTACACAGCAAAAATTTTCTAATAATTTTAAACCACTAGAAATCATTTTTGTATTAAAAAAAGGTCTTGCAGAATCATGAATTATTACATTTTCAGGGCTATAATTTTCAATGTAATTAATTGCTTTACTTACAGAATACTTTCTTTCTATTAATGACCCATGTATTACTTCAACATTATGCAGATTAAGATCAATGATAAAACTTTGAATGAAATCAAAATTATTATTAGAGGCAACTAGAATTATTTTATTAATATTTTTTGAATTTAATAATTTATTTAATGAGTGTAGAAATAAAGGTTTGCCATTCAAATCAACTATAGACTTATCAAAATCATTTACTCTTTCACTTTTCCCTGCACAGAGCAATATTGCTATATTTTTTTCTTTTTTTGAAAAATTATTATTCACGATAAATTAGTATATCAGACAGATTAAAAACTAATTTACCTTATTTTTTTTCTTTTTCTTTTTTTATTATCAAGTTATTTTTAATTGCAGAAACTTTTACTGAGTCCCCTTCATTAAATTCTCCAGATAATAATTTTTTTGCAAATTCATTTTCAAGACTTCTTTGAACTACTCTTTTTAGAGGTCTTGCACCATAAGATTTATCAAACCCATTATCAACTAACCAATCAATTCCACTTTTACTAATTTTCATATTAATACCTAAATCTTTTACTCTTAAAATAAATTTATCTGTAACTATTTCAGCTATCTTTGACAATTCTTTTTGAGATAAAGAATCAAAAATTATTGTTTCATCAATTCTATTTAAGAATTCGGGTCTAAAATGGCTTACTAAGGCCTCTTCAACTGCAACATTCCTGCTACTTTTTTGGGAAGATGTTCCCGAAAAACCTATTGATTCCTTTGCAATATGAGATGAACCCAAATTGCTTGTCATAATTATCACGGTATTTCTAAAATTTACTGTTCTTCCGTGACCATCTGTTAATCTTCCATCATCTAATAATTGTAAAAGTAAATTCATAACATCAGGATGAGCTTTTTCAATCTCGTCAAATAAAATAACCCTAAATGGTCTTTTTCTAACTGCTTCTGTTAATTGCCCTGCATCATCATAACCAACATATCCTGGAGGGGCACCTATTAACCTAGTTGAAGACCCTTTATCCATATATTCAGACATATCTATTCTGACCAAATTGTCTTCATCATCAAATAAACTTTCTGCTAAAGCTCTTGCTAATTCAGTTTTACCAACTCCAGTTGGGCCCAAAAAAATAAATGTTCCAACAGGCCTTTTTGGGTCACTTACTCCAGATCTTTGCCTTCTAATGGCATTTGATAATGCAACAACTGCATCATCCTGCCCAACAAGCCTTTCGTGAAGCTTTTCTTCAAGGTTAATAAGTCTTTCTTTGTCTTTTTCAACTAATCTTGTTACTGGTATATCTGTTCTTTCTGCAATAAGCGTGGCTATGCTTTCAGTATCAACGATCAGATCTTCATTCAAATTGTTTAATTCGACGTTATTTGTCATTTCTTCATGAAGATTTAATCTTTCTGATTTAAATTTTGCAGCAGCTTTAAAATCATTTCTTCCATTTGCAGCTTCTTCTTTATCGATTAAACTTTTTATTTGACTGTCATAGCCTTTTAATTCATCAGGCAATGATTCAGAATCTATTCTTACTTTTGCAGCTGCTTCATCAATCAAATCTATTGCTTTATCTGGAAGAAATCTATCTGTAATATATCTTGCGCTTAGGTTTACCGAAGCTTCTAATGCTGAATCTTTAATAACAATTTTATGGTGCTTTTCATATCTTGGCCTTAAATACTTTAGCATTTCTATAGCAATTTCTTGATCAGGTTCATTGACATTTACAGGTGTAAATCTTCTTTCAAGCGCCTTATCAGATTCTATATATTTTCTGTATTCTTCTGGAGTAGTTGCTCCTATCAACCTCATTTCTCCTCTAGCTAATGCTGGCTTCATCATATTAGATGCATCAATAGCACCCTCTGCACCTCCTGCACCAACAACGATATGGATTTCATCAATAAATAAAACAATTTCACCAGCTGCAGCCCTAATTTCATCCATCACTGCAGTTAATCTTTCTTCAAATTCACCTCTAAATTTTGCTCCTGCCAATAAAGATGCCATTTCAAGTTTTAAAAGTTTTCTATTTTTTAGTGATTCAGGGACATCATCAATAACTATTCTTTGAGCCAATCCCTCTACAAGAGCTGTCTTGCCAACACCTGCATCACCGATAATTACTGGATTATTTTTTGTTCTTCTGGTGAGAGTTTGAACTACCCTCTGTATCTCATTATCTCTACCTACAACTGGATCAAGTTGTCCAGCCCTAGCTAACTTTGTTAGATCAACACTATATTTTTCCAAAGCCTGATATTTTTTTTCTGCACCTTGATCACTTACTCTCTGACTACCTCTAATTTCTTTTAAAGCATGGTAAATTCTTTCCATTGTTATGTTATTTAATTTTAATAACCTATCTACTTCACCATCATCCAATGAAAATAATCCTTTAAGGAGATGTTCGATTGCAATAAAATCATCATTTAATCTTTGACGCTCTTCCTGAGCTTCGTCCAAAACCTTTTTTAACCTTGGTTCTATATAAATCATTCTTGTTGATGATTGACTTTGGCCTAATGTTGGAAGATTTTTTAATGAAAATTCAAGGTCCTTTTTCATTTCTACAACATCTACACCTAAAAATTCAAAAATCTTTGATGCCATTCCATCTTTAATTGACAACATGCCAAGAACAAGGTGTTCGGCATCAAGTTGTGCATTTCTCATATCGGATGCCCAAGCATGGGCTCTTTCAAGAGCCTCAGAAGCTTCATTTGTGTAATCTTCTCTTCTTGGTAAAACCATAGTTAAATAATTCCTTTAATTAAATCACTTCTTTTAACATACTTCATATACTAATATGTATAACATAATATATATTATAACTTGATACAAGTCATGTCAACATAGTTTTGTATACTATTATATAAATTTAGTTTTTAATATACTTAGATTTTTCCTATATTTAAATGCAATGAAACACAAAAATGAATGAATTTAATAAAAAGCCTAAATTTTTAACTTATCAAGCAGATAAAATGGAAAATTATCTATATGAATACGTGCTTTCTTATAATGGTAAAACATCAAAATATATTAATAATTATTTTGGATGGGACGATTTTGATGCAGATGACAAAGTTGCCAAATATTCTGGAAAAGCTTTTAGGCCATCAATATGCATATTAATATGTACTTCTTTGTCTGGGACAATAGAAATGGCACTTCCCCCTTCAATTTCAGTTGAATTGGTACATAACTTTTCTTTAATACATGATGATATTGAAGATAATGACAAATTTAGACGGCATAAACCAACCCTTTGGACAATATGGGGTATCCCGAAAGCAATAATAACTGGAAATTCTATCCTTGTTCTTGGAAATAAAATATTAAATAAAATGTTAATTAATGGTTCCTCAAAAAGTGATTTGTATAAATCACAAATGATTCTTACTGAGAGTTACTTAAAAATGATGGAAGGTCAATTTTTAGACATAGCATTTGAGAAAGAAAGGGAAATTTCAGAGGAAAAATATTTAAAAATGATAAGTTTAAAAACTGGCGCATTGATAGAATGCTCTGTAATTTTAGGCGCAATTGCATCAAAGACAATTTTAAATGAAAAGCTTTTTAAACAGGTTTCATCGTTTGGGAAAAATATAGGTTTACTTTTTCAAATCAGAGATGATTTGTTGGGTGTATGGGGAACAGATAAAACTGGAAAACCTGTAGGTGCAGACATAAAAAGAAAGAAAAAAAGTTTACCCATAATTTTAACTTTAAATTCTTCAAATATTTCTGCATCAAAAAAAGTAAATCAGATAATGTTAAAAAAAAGTTTAAATCAAAAAGATGTAAATGATGTTATGGATGTTATGAGCACACTAAGAATCAAAGAAAAATGTGAAAAAATATCAAAAAAATATCAAAAAAATATTGAACAAATTGTTAAAAAACTTCCCATTGAAAAAGATAAAAAGTTTATATTTAACGAAATATCTGAATATTTAATTAAAAGAGAAAATTAGAATGATTGTGATAATTACAACAGATTCAATTAATTTAAAAGATCATATTAAATTAAAAAATACTAAAAAAGTAAAATCTATTGGAGAATTAGATTTAGCAATAAGTAACTGTATTACACTGAAAGATGAAGTCCTAAATTTTAAAGTTAAAGAATCAAAAATAGAATTATTAGTTGGGTTAAATTGGATAAAAAATACTTACGATATTTCTTCAATTATCTTTTTTGATTATATTGATCCTATAAATAAAAATTTATTAAGCAACCATTTAATTATACCTAAAATTATATATAGCATCGATGATCCTCCTTTAGAATGGGGAAATGATCCTTTGATTAATAAAATTGAAATAAATTCATCACAAAATAATAGGATTAGAAAGGCTATATACGAAACTAATTATGATTTTATTTATGGAGATATATTAAGTTTAGATAACAATTTTATTAATGGCAGCACCCTAGAAGAGTTAAGAAATTTAAATAATTTTGACGGCCTCAATCAATTAATTTTTTCTTCAAATAAATTTGCAAATAAAAATAATATTGACATTTACAATTTAATTGTAGGGAAAACAAGTTCTATAACCAATTTAAAATATGAAAAATTATTTGAAAAATTATTTTAAAATGGCTTCAAAAAAAACATCTGACAAAGAGTTAATTAAAAAAACTTATGAAAATTTTCCTCTTTGGTCATCATTATATCTAAGAAAACTAATGCCAGACCTAGCTTCTATTTATCATTTTTGCAGAACAGTAGATGATATAAGTGATTTAAATAAAGATCTAGCCTTAAAAGAATTAAGCAAGGTTGAGAAGATATTAAATAATTGCTATGAAAATAAATTAGATGAGAAAAGTATTTTCTTTAATTTAAAAATTACAATTAATAAATTCAATCTACCTAAAGAAGATTTCAAAAAATTAATTCAATCCAATTATCAAGATTTAAATAAGAACAGATATAAAGATTTTGATGAATTAATTGGCTATTGCAAGTTGTCTGCCAACCCGGTTGGAAGTTTGATTTTAAGAATATTTGATGCATATAGCAATGCTAATTTAGAACTTTCTGATCAAATATGTACCGGCTTGCAACTTATTAACTTCCTGCAAGATATAAATAGAGATTCTAAACTTAATCGAATATATATTCCTATTGATGAATTAAATAAATTTGGAGTGAGCGAAGAAGATATTTTATGTGGAAAATCAAATCGAGAATTAATTAAGATGATTAAATTTCAATGTGAAAGGTCAAAAGATATAATTAATAGCGGAAAAGCTTTGGTTTCAAATTTACCTGGACCTAAAAAGATTCCTATTTCTTTATTTATACAGAGTGGCAATTTAGTTTTAAAAAAAATAGAAAAAATTAACTAT
>MDTB01042587.1_pt1 | contig 19444 bp, 12 predicted proteins | sample 811161 | NCBI WGS metagenome assembly MDTB01 (sample SAMN05326650, study PRJNA326480) | marine metagenome | isolation source: seawater | place: Mediterranean Sea | collected 2009 | reverse complement strand
TATAGCATCAACTGGACATTCAGGTTCACAAACGCCACAATCTATACACTCATCCGGTTTAATTACAAGCATATTTTTTCCCTCGTAAAAGCAATCAACTGGACAAACTTCAACACAGTCCATATGCTTACACTTGATACATTTATCATTAACTAAATAAGTCATTTAGATTTTTCATTTTTTATTTTTTCTTTGATATCTCCCATGATCTTACTGTCAATATATAATAGTCCGGCAAGTCGTCTCATCAAATTAGTTTCGTATATATCAGCTTCGTTATTAGAGTAGATTATCCTCCAAAGAGTTTCTACAATTTTAATTTTTTCTGTATTTTCTATTGCCTTAACTATTTTGGTGAAATCAAGTATTTGATTGCTATTTTCTTCAATCTCTTTACCTTTTTTAATTATGTCTTCCACATTCTGAGGATTTGCCCCGATTTCTAAAAGAGTTTGTTTAATAATCGTTTCTTCTTTATCAGAGTAATTTTCGTCAATTTTAGCAGCATGTATTAATAAAGCTGATACTTTTTCAAGATCTATTTTACTTTTGTTCTTATCACGATTATTAAATAACATTATTTTTTTTTTTAATTAAAACTTAAATTTTTTAAAATACCAAAAGGACTTTCTTTAATATTTTTCTTAATAAAATTTTTCTTGACAATTTTTTTCGGATTATATTTAAAATATAATTCATTTTCTTTTTCTGTAATTTTATAATTCATACTTTTTAAAAGTTTTTTAAAGTTATCTTTACTGCAACCTAATAAATTTAACATTTCTGGTGTCATTTTTACTTCTTTTTCTTTTTTTGAGGTAGCATTTATTATTTGCACAAATAACCTTTCAAGAATGTCTATTCTTATATAAAAATTTTCAAATTGTTCGAAACCGCATAAAAGCATGAAATTTTTATTTTTAAATTTTTTATTTTCTAAAAAATTAAGACCAAATGTAGGTGGTACTAGATTGAAATATTTTTGGTGATAATTCTTCCACAACAAAGTACGAAGTTTTACTGACTCTGGTTTTATTAATCTATACAAATAAATATGATACCTACCAAATTTTACTCCTAAGTCCCTTAAGATTTTTCTTTCATTTTGACCCAGGCTTTTAAGATATTCTAAAACTTGATCTCTTTTAAGAACACCGTTATTTTCGTAAAGTTGGTATGCAAGAGCTTTAATTGAAGAATTTTTCTGATTTAAATTCTTTAAATCAATTAAACTTTTCAAAATTGTATTTATTTTTTCTGACAACCATTTTTCTAAAAAAGTAATTAATTTTTTTTTATGTTCTTGTTCTAATATATCATCCACTATAAGTTCAATATTTGGATTTAAATAATCTTTCCCTGGGATTAACTTTCCAATGATAGATTTATTCCAACAAATTTTAAAGTCATTATCTAAATCTACAAGTTTCGTATCAATTATGATTTGAATTCTCTTTTGGAGTTCCGGACTAACAGTTTGTCTTGCTGCTTTTTTTAAAGACTTAATGTCTGTTTCTAAAGCTCCTTTTTTTAAATCTAGTTCTAATTTTAAACCATTAATTTTTCCAATAAATTGATCATCAATCATAACGTTATTATTTTCTAAAATTTTCGTATTGAATTCCATATCTTGCTTCAAACCCCTTGCAAGCACACTAGCTCTTTTATCAATAAATGTTTTTGTGAGTTCTTCATGAAGTCTATCTGACAATTTGTCTTCTAAAAATTTTGTTTTTTCAATCCAATAATTTTGATTTTCTACCCAATTATTTTTATTTGAAACATATGACCAAGTCCTTACATTTGCAATTCTATTTGACAAAGAATCTACATTTCCATCTAATTTATCTAATTTCATAAGCTGAATTCTTATAAAATCGTTGGATATTTTCCCTTTTTGACTACTTAAAAATTGAAAAACATTGCTAATAACTTGAAAATGATTTCCATAAGTTTTTTTTACAAAATCAGGTATCTGACAACATTCCCATAGAAGAGTTAATTTCTCTTTTTCAAACTTAATATTTTTTGAATTTTCATCTCTCAAAAAGAATTTCAGAGCTTTTTCATCTTCACATTCATATATTTTTCTTAACCAATTTTGATTTGGTTTTTCATCTAAAGATTTAATAAGCGCACTTGGATTATTAAAATTTAAATTATTATTTCTCCAAAATAAAGATTGTATTTCTTCAAACTTATGCTTTTCTAGTAAATCCACTTCTTCAGACTGCATTTCCTTACAATCACCTGTAATACCAAAGCTGCCGTCATTTAAATATCTTCCTGCTCTCCCCGCAATTTGCCCTATCTCAGATAAATTTAGTTTTCTCAGCTTTCTACCATCAAATTTTTTTAAATTTGAAAAATATACATGATCGATATCCATATTAATTCCCATGCCTATAGCATCGGTAGCAACTAAAAAATCTACATCTCCTGACTGATATAATTCAACTTGTGCGTTTCTAGTTTTTGGACTAAGAGATCCCATAACTATTGCTGCTCCACCTTTTTGCCTTCTAATAAGTTCTGCAATAGCATAAACTTCTTCTGCTGAAAAAGCTATTATTGCAGTCTTCCTATTTATTCTTGAAATTTTTTTGTGACCAGAATATGTAAGTTTAGATAATCTATCTCTATAAATAAATTCAATATCTCCATCTAATTTTGAAATAATATTTTTTATTGAACTGGAACCCATAAACATCGTTAATTTATCGCCTCTTATATTTAATAATCTATCTGTAAAAATGTGACCTCTTTCATGATCACTGCACATTTGAATTTCATCTACAGCAACGAAATCTAATATTTTATCAAGTGGCATAGACTCAACTGTACATAAATAATATTTAGGGTTTGATGGTATTATTTTCTCTTCACCCGTAATTAAAGCAACTTTATCTAAACCAACTCTTTTAGTTATTTTGTCGTAAATTTCTCTAGCGAGTAATCTTAAAGGGAATCCTATCATTCCAGTCTCAAAAGATAACATAGTTTCAATTGCCAAATGAGTTTTACCCGTATTAGTAGGTCCAAGAATTGCAGTGATTTTATTTTTTGACATTTCTATCTTTGGTGTATCCTAATTTTTACCTACCAGATATTGTTGTAGTTAAAGAACAAAAATAGACTAAAACATGACCGAATCGAAAGATAAAAAGTTCTCATTTTAAAATTTTCCAAATACCTGAAGCTGAAGCAATTATTTTTTTATCACATTCTAATTCACAAAATAAAAAAACTAAAGTTTTCGTTTTTTTCAAAATCTTAACATTGCCAATTATTTCATCTCCTAATTTTGATGCTCCAATAAATTTTAAGTCTAATGAAATAGTTACACATGGAGAATTATTTGCTGATCTGTGAGCTGCAGTTCCAGCTCCTGCGTCTATCAAAGCTGATAAATATCCTCCATGAGTAATACCAGCAGCATTTAAGTGATTTTCATTAATTGTAGATTTAAACTCGTAAACAGACTCAGAAATATTTCTAAAAAGTACGCCTCCATTATGTTTCATGAAACCTGGTTTTAAACTTATTTGATCAAATTTATTAGACATATTTTTTTATAGTATAAAAGTTAACAATAATAAAATTATAAAAATAATTATAAAGAAATATATTACTGAAATCTGAAGAGATGCTTTTATCAACCACTTAATCATATCGATCCTATCTAATGGTGCGCCTGCTAGGAGTTGAACCCAGAACCTCCTGGTCCGTAGCCAAGCGCTCTATCCAATTGAGCTACAGGCGCATTTCTAATTTTATTTAATTATAGTATATTAATTTTTAGTGTATTTTAATTATAAGATAAATTTAAAATTTTATGGACAAAAAGTCAAAACAAGTAGTTATTGCTGGTGCAATTAGAACACCGATCGGAACATATAAAGGTTCTTTAAGAAATATCAGACCCGATCAGCTTGGTTCAATGGTTATAAAGGGTGTTTTAAAAGGAACTAAATTTAACAAAGATGAAATTGATGAAATAATTATGGGTCAAGTACTGACCGCTGGCGGAGGACAAAATCCAGCAAGACAAGCCGCTATTAATGCAGGTATACCAATTTCAAAACCTGCCCATATAATAAATCAAGTTTGTGGATCTGGACTAAGAGCTGTAATATCTGGTTACCAATCAATAAAATTAGGAGAAGCAAGAAATGTGATTTCAGGTGGTCAAGAAAATATGTCTCTAGCTCCTCACTCAATATTTTACAGAAATAAAAAAAAAATCTCAAAAGATAAATTATTAGACACAATGCTAAATGATGGATTGTTAGATGCTTTTAATAAATATCATATGGGTGTAACTGCTGAAAATGTTGCAAATAAATTCAATATAACTAGAAAAGATCAAGATCAGTTTGCGTTAAATTCTCAAATAAAAACTGATCAAGCTATAAAAAACAATAAGTTTGATGAAGAATTGATTAAAATAAATGAACATGGAATTACTTTCTATCAAGATGAGCATCCAAGAGCAGGATTAAAATTAAATGATTTAGAAAAATTAAAAGCTGTTTTTAAAAAAAATGGAAGTGTTACACCAGGAAATTCCTCTGGAATTAATGACGGAGCTGCAGCTTTGTTATTAACAACTTTAGAGGAAGTAGAAAAAAAATCTATTGAGCCACTTGCGAAAATAGTATCTTGGGCTTCAGTTGGCGTAGATCCTTCCTTAATGGGTTTAGGTCCGATTCAAGCTGTTCGGGAGTCTATTAAAAAAGCTAATTGGAATTTAAACGAAGTCGATTTATTTGAAATAAACGAAGCATTTGCTGCACAAAGTATTGCTGTTATTCGCGAACTAAAAATTGATGAGTCTAAAGTTAATGTAAATGGTGGTGCTATAGCTTTGGGTCATCCTATTGGAGCATCAGGGGCAAGAATATTAGTTACACTTGTTCATGAGATGAAAAGACAAAATAAAAAAAAAGGTTGTGCAACTCTTTGTATTGGAGGGGGAATGGGTATAGCTTTGTGTATTGAGAGAAATTAAGAATTTATTTTTCCGTATCTTTGCTCCAATAAAATTTTTTGTATCCAAGACTTGGCATCTGCGTACCTGGCAGCTCTTGGTTGAATAAGGGCATTTAATAAGCTTTTTAACATTTTATTAATTGTCTACAAAAAGAATGTCAAAAAATTGGACAGAATGTGTTAAAATTTGCAATTTACTATGGTTTTATGGTGTATAAACAAGAAAAAGATAAATGACTGAAAAATTATTAGTCCCTGATATTGGAGAATTTGAAAATGTAGAGATAATTGAGCTTTTAGTAAAAGAGGGACAAGAAATAAAAAAAAACGATCCAATAGTTACAATAGAAAGTGATAAGTCGAGTGTTGAAATCCCATCCACAATCGAGGGCAAAATCGACAAAATTAAAGTGAAGGTTGGTGATAAAGTTTCCAAAGATGATTTACTTTTAACTGTATCTGTTTATCAAAATACTACATCAATTTTGAATGATGTGCCTAAAAATACAGAAAATTTAATTAAAGAGGCTGAAACGTCTTTAAAAAACTCTGAAGTTAGTAAAATCAAAACTTCAATTGAGCAAAAACCCGAAAAACTTGAAGAAAAAAAAGATATATTGGCGGGGTTAAGAAAAGAAAAACCTCGTATAATTCAAGTAATAAATAAAGGTGATATAGATCCTTTAGAAACAAATGAATGGCTAGAATCTCTTTCATCCGTAATAGAAAAAGATGGTAACGACAGAGCTCATTATTTAATTAAAGAATTAATTAATAAAGCTTATATGGAAGGAGCTAATATACCATATACTCAAAACACCCCATATATAAACACAATACCTTTAAGTGAAGAAAAAAAATCTAATGGAGATCAAAACATAGAGAGGAGAATTAGGTCTCTCATAAGATGGAATGCTGCCGCAATGGTTGTAAGAGCAAATAAAAAATTTCCAGAATTGGGTGGACATATTGGGACTTTCGCGTCTGCAGCAACACTTTATGACGTTGGAATGAACCATTTTTGGAGAGCAAAAAATAACAAGTTTGGAGGTGATTTAATTTATTTTCAAGGACATAGTGCGCCAGGAATGTACGCAAGAGCTTTTTTAGAAGGAAGACTAAATGAAAAACAATTAGATAGTTTTAGACAAGAAGTTAATCCTGGAGGTTTATCCTCATATCCACATCCATGGCTTATGCCAAATTTTTGGCAATTTCCAACAGTATCAATGGGTTTAGGTCCGATGTTAGCTATTTATCAAGCAAGATATATGAAATACTTAATAAACAGAGGATTAATTAAAGATGAGGGAAGAAAGGTATGGGCATTTTTAGGAGACGGCGAAATGGATGAGCCAGAGTCTCTAGGTGCTATTGGTTTGGCTTCAAGAGAAAAATTAGACAATTTAATTTTTGTGGTAAATTGTAATTTGCAAAGACTTGACGGTCCTGTCAGAGGAAATGGTAAAATAATCCAAGAGTTGGAAGGTATATTTAGAGGCGCAGGATGGAATGTGATAAAAGTGATTTGGGGGTCATATTGGGATCCATTATTAGCCAATGATAAAACTGGACACTTAATTCAAGCGATGAATGAAACTGTCGATGGAGAATATCAAGCAATTAAAGCTAGAGATGGTGCTTACGTTAGAGAAAAGTTTTTTGGTAAATATCCCGAAACAAAAGAATTGGTATCAAATTTGTCTGACAAAGATATTTGGAGATTAAATAGAGGTGGTCATGATCCACATAAAGTTTTTGCAGCATATGATAAAGCATCAAAAAATATCGGAAGCCCAACTGTTGTTATAGCAAAAACAATTAAAGGCTACGGAATGGGAAAAAGTGGAGAAAGCGTAAATACCACACATCAAACTAAAAAACTAGATATAGACGATTTAATGTATTATAGAGATAGGTTTGATGTTCCTCTCACTGATGATCAAGTAAGAAATATCGAGTATTATAAGCCAGATCAAAATTCTCCAGAGATAAAATATATTAAAGAAAAAAGGCTTCAGCTTGGAGGATATATACCTGAAAGAACCACTTATGCTAAACCAATTAAAGCTCCACCAAAAAATATTTTTGATAACATGAAAGTTTCCACAGGCAAAAAAGAGATGTCAACAACTATGGCGCTAGTAAGGATGTTAACTAGTCTTTTAAGAGATAAAAATGTTGCATCTAGGTTAGTTCCAATTATTCCAGATGAAGCAAGAACATTTGGTATGGAAGGTTTTTTTCAAAAAGTTGGTATATATGCTCATGAAGGTCAAAAATATGAGCCAGAGGATTTTGCACAATTAAGTTCTTATAGAGAAGAAAAAAGCGGCCAAGTTCTAGAGGAAGGAATTACAGAAGCTGGAGCCATGTCCTCTTGGATAGCGGCTGGAACTTCATACACTAATCATGATATAGAAATGATACCCATTTACTTATTTTATTCTATGTTTGGTTTTCAAAGAATAGGTGATTTCGCTTGGGCTGGTGCAGACAGTCAATCAAGAGGTTTTTTGATCGGAGCTACTGCTGGAAGAACTACTTTAGCAGGAGAAGGTTTGCAACATCAAGATGGTCATAGTCATTTGCTATCATCAACAATACCAAATTGTGTTTCTTACGATCCTACATTTCATTATGAATTAGCTGTAATTTTTAGAGAAGGGCTTAGAAGAATGCACGAAAAAAATGAAAATATTTTTTATTATATCACAACTATGAATGAAAATTATCAACATCCAGATATGCCAAAAGATAAAAAATGTGAAGAAGGTATTCTAAAGGGAATGTACAAACTTAAAGAATTTAACAAGTATAAAAAAACAAAAATTCAATTTTTAGGATCGGGTGCAATTTTAAGAGAAATGATTGCTGGAGCTGAAATTTTGCAAAACGAGTACAAAATAGATAGTGAAGTTTGGAGTGTTACGAGTTTTAATGAATTAAGGAAAGAGGGACTTAATGTTGAGAGGTATAATCTTTTAAATCCCGAGAAAGAAGAAAGGAAATCTTATGTTGAAAAATGTTTAGGTAAAACCGAGGGCCCTATACTTGCAGCATCTGACTATATGAGAATGAATTCTGATCAAATTAGACCTTTCATAAAAAAAAGTTTTTATTCTTTAGGAACAGATGGATTTGGAAGAAGTGATACAAGAATAAATTTAAGAAAATTTTTTGAAGTAGATAAAGAACATATAGTAGCTTATGGCCTAAGTGTGTTAGCTAAAGAACAACTTTTAGCTTCAAAATATGCATCAGAGGCTATTAAAAAGTACAAAATTGATACTGAAAAACCAATGCCAACAAAGTTATAAAATGTCTTCTAATGATTTTTCTTCTTTAGCTTCTGCATCACCAAAAACAAGAAAATTTGCTAGAGAACTTGGTGTTGATATTAATGATGTGAATGGTAGCGAGAGGGGAGGAAGAGTAACAGAAAATGATGTAAAGTTATTTGTTTCAAATAGATCAAATAAAAAAGAAGAAATTGAGATACCAAAAAACAATAAAGTTACACTAGAGTATTCTCATTCAGAATTTGGACTTACGGAGGTTAAAAATATCCCAAGAGTTAAAAAACTTTCAGCAAAATATTTGATCAATTCATGGAGTAAAATTCCACATGTAACAAATCATGATGAAGCAGATATTACTGAAATGGAAGAATTTAGAAACTCTTTAAAAGATATATATACTGGTGAAAAAAAAAAAATAACTCCACTAGCTTTTATTGTAAAAGCTTTGACAGCTTCACTTAAAAAATTTCCAAATTTTAACACTTCCTTAGACGAAATTGATGAAGACAAAATGATTATAAAAAAATATTTTCATATTGGTATAGCAGTTGATACTCCCAATGGACTTATGGTGCCAAAAATAAGAAATACAAATACTAAAAAAATTACATCAATTGCTAAAGAACTTAAGGAATTGAGTGAACAGTGTAGAAATCTAAAGATTGATAAAAAAGAGTTATTTGGTGGCTCAATGACAATAACTAGCCTTGGAGGTATAGGTGGATCATTTTTTACTCCAATAATTAATTTTCCTGAGGTAGCCATTTTAGGTGTTGGAAAATCAAAAAAGAAACAGGTTTTTATCAATGGAAAGTTTGTTACTAGAACAATGTTGCCTTTATCACTTTCTTATGATCATAGAATAATAGATGGAGCAGAGGCTGCAAGATTCAATAATGATTTAAGAGATAATTTAGGAAAAAATTTTGCCTATAAATTGGCGGTTTAAGATAGATGACTAAAACAATCTCATTAATTAGTGCACTTCTTTGTACTTTTATTTGGGGTACTACATTTATTGCTCAAGATACAGGCATGGACGATATAGGACCTTTTACATTTAATGCAGTTAGATTTTTTGTAGGTTTTTTAGCAATTGTTCCTATTGCTATCTTATTTGAAGTAAAAAAAATCAAGACAGAACTTAAAATAGACAAACAAACTTTTGTTCTACTTTCTTTACTTATTGGACTGTCACTTTTTTTAGGATCAGCTCTACAACAGGTAGCATTACTCTACACAGATGTAGCAAATGCAGCATTCTTTACAATTTTTTATGTACCAATGGTTCCTATTATAATTTTTTTTTTTAAAAAAAAATCAATTCATTGGAGCGTTTGGCCTTCAGTAATATTATGTTTAATAGGTGGCTATTTACTCACAAATTTCCAAAATGCAACTGTAAGACTTGGAGACTCATTAGTAGTACTTGGTGCATTTTTTTGGAGTACTCATATTATTTTTACAGGCATGATTGTAATTAAATATAACATTCCTTTAACTATCGGTGCAATTCAGACCTTAATAGTGGCTATATTTTCATTTATGATTGGATATTTTCATGAAGAATTTATATATGTTAATATTCTAAAAGAAATTGACTCAATTCTTTATGCAGGAATTTTATCTGGTGGTTTAGCATTTGTGCTTCAGATCTATGCCCAAAAAAATATCTCACCTGCACCAGCGGCTATTATTTTTTCGCTAGAGGGTGTATTTGCAACTATCGCAGCATGGTTTATATTAAGTCAAATATTGAATATAAATAATTTAATAGGATGTTTTTTAATCTTATGTGGAGTCCTATTTTCGCAATTGCTTCCATTAATTAAAGCAAGGGCTTAAAAATAAATAATATACAACAGCAATAATCCAATTATTATCCTATATCCAACAAAAGCATTTAAAGAAAATTTATTTATAAAATTTAAAAAAAATTTGATAGTTATATAAGAAAATGTAAATGATAAAATTATTGCAACAATTAATATATAATTCACTTCAATTGATTGATGAAATACATTTTTAAATCCTAAAAAACTAGCTCCTGCTAATGCAGGTATTGACAAAATGAAAGAAATCTTGCTGGCATCAACTCTGTTAAACTTAAGAAATCTAGCTGCTGTCATAGTAATTCCTGCTCTACTTACACCAGGAATTAGTGCGAGTATCTGAAAAAAGCCTATAAAAAGTATTGATTTAACATCTAGATTAGAGGAAATATTCTTTTCGATCTTACTTTGATCAGCAAAAAAAAGAATTATTCCAAAGAATAAAGTAGTAAAAGCGATTAGTTTAATATTTCTAAGTAAATAAATTAACTCAGATGTATGAAGTATATAACCAAAAACTATAAGAGGAATAGACCCAATTGTTAAAAGTTTTAAAAGCTTAAGATTATTTCGTATATCGAAAAGTTCTTTTCTAAAAAAGGATATTATTGCGAGTAATGATCCAAAATGAAGACTAATATCAATTAACAATGAACTAGATTTAAATTCATAAAAATTTGAAACTAATATTAAATGAGCAGAGGAGCTAATTGGCAAAAACTCAGATATACCTTGAATTGCTGAAAGAAAAAAAATTTCTAGAATATTTTCTGACATTTGATTTCGTAACTCATAAAATATCTATTTGAAACAATTCGATTTAATCATAATAGATATGCAATAAATTAAAATTACTAAGTTTTTAGCTAATTTTGATTAAATATAGGTAATATATATTGACCTAAATAATACTTTTACTAACAAAAACAATGTATATTTTTGTTAAAAAAAAAAGATATGTCTGATAAAATGTTAAAATTTGTAGATATAGGTCAGCAGTCCCCACCTAAAAGAAAAGTAGATAGGCGTAAGGAAGATTTTAATGAAATTTATGATGAGTTTATTACTCAAAAAGCTCAAGAACAGTCAAGTAGGTGTTCTCAGTGTGGAGTTCCCTTTTGTCAGGTACATTGTCCATTAAGTAACAATATTCCAGATTGGTTAAAACTTACTGCAGAAGGAAGATTGAAAGAAGCATACGAACTTTCGCAGAGCACGAATAATATGCCAGAAGTATGTGGAAGAATATGTCCACAAGATAGATTATGTGAAGGTAATTGCGTAATAGAACAATCTGGTCACGGAACTGTAACTATAGGTTCTGTCGAAAAATATATTACAGATACAGCATGGGAAAAAGGATGGATTAAACCAATTAAAATTGAAAAAGATAAGAACCAAAGTGTAGGTATAATTGGAGCAGGGCCTGCAGGATTAGCTGCCGCAGAACAGTTAAGAAAAAATGGTTACAAGGTAACTGTTTATGATAGATACGATCGTGCTGGTGGATTACTTATTTATGGAATTCCAAATTTCAAATTAGAAAAACATGTGGTTGAGAGAAGGACAAAACTTTTAAAAGATGGGGGGATAGAATTTATTCAAAATTTTGAAGTTGGCAAAGACGCTTCTCTAGATCAATTAAGAAAAAAACATGATGCAATTTTGATAGCCACTGGGGTATACAAACCGAGAGAGATAAACTTGCCTGGCAGTGATTTGGAAAATATTTTTCCAGCGATGGAATTTTTGACTGCATCAAATAAAAAAGGCTTAGGAGATCGAGTTGAGTTATTTGATAAAGGTATATTAAATGCAGAAGGCAAAGATGTTGTAGTAATAGGCGGTGGAGACACTGCTATGGATTGTGTTAGAACTTCTATAAGACAAAAAGCTAAATCAGTTAAATGTTTATATAGAAGAGACAAAGAAAATATGCCTGGATCATCTAGAGAAGTTGCTAACGCTGAAGAAGAAGGTGTAAAATTTGTTTGGCTGTCTAGTCCAAAAGAGTTTAAAGGAAAGAGTAAAATTGAAAGTTTAGTTGTTGACCAAATTAATTTAGGTGAACCTGACGAGTCTGGTAGAAGAAGACCAGAAGTGAAAGAGGGTTCTGAATTTGAAATTAAAGCAGATATGGTAATAAAGTCTCTTGGATTCGATCCAGAAAATTTACCATTATTGTTTGACTCGAAAGAATTACAGATAACTAAATGGGGAACAATCAAAACTGACTTTGATACTATGGAAACAAACTTAAAAGGAGTTTTCGCAGCAGGCGATATTATACGTGGAGCTTCTTTAGTCGTATGGGCGATTAAAGATGGAAGAGATGCAGCGTTATCAATAAAAACTTACTTAGAAGATATTGCAATTAAAAAATCAAAAGTAGCCTAATGATTAATTATAAAAAGAATTTAGAATTACTTAAAAAAATTATGTTTATTCTGAGGAAATGGAACACGATGCTTGCGGTATAGGTTTAATTGCTTCTACAGAGGGAAAAAAATCTAGAGCTGTTGTTGAATATGGAATTGAAGCTTTAAAAGCTGTTTGGCATAGAGGAGCAGTTGATGCGGATGGGAAAACTGGAGATGGTGCAGGAATACATGTTGAAATACCAAAAGATTTTTTTATTGAAAAAATTGAGGTAACTGGACATGAATTCGACAATTCAGAAATTTGTGTGGGTATGATTTTTTTACCTAGGAACGATTACTTTTCACAAGAAAGCTGTAAAACTATAGTTGAAAGTGAACTAACTAAAAATAATTTCAGCATATATGGATGGAGACAAGTTCCGATAAACCCCAAAATATTAGGTGAAAAAGCTTTTCAAACTATGCCAGAAATTATCCAGGTACTATTTAAATCTAATGACATAAATTTGATTGATAAATATTTAGAAAGAAAAATTTATGAAACTAGAAAAAAGATTGAAAAAAAGGCTTTTGATGCATCTCTTAACAATTTCTATATTTGTTCTATTAGCTCCAAATCTATTATCTATAAAGGCTTATATCTAGCTGAAGCAATTTCTGATTTTTATTTGGATTTAAAAGACTCAAGGTTCATATCCAGATACGCTATATTTCACCAAAGATTCTCAACAAATACTGCACCTAGCTGGAGTTTGGCACAGCCTTTCAGAGCTATAGCCCATAATGGAGAAATAAATACTTATAAAGGAAATAAAAATTGGATGAAGGTTCATGAGCAAGAAATGAGCAGTCCACTATTTGATGATATTGAAAATTTAAAACCGGTAATTCAAAAAGGAGTATCTGACTCAGCTGCTTTAGATAATGTATTTGAGTTATTAAATAAATCTGGACAATCAGCTCCTTTAGCAAAATTGATGTTAATACCAGATGCTTGGTCAAAAAAAAATAAAACATTACCAAAAAAACACCAACAATTGTTTAATTTTTTAAATAGCACTATGGAACCATGGGATGGGCCTGCTGCGATTGCAGCTACAGACAATGAATGGGTTATTGCAGCTAATGACAGAAATGGATTGAGGCCCTTAAGATATGTATTAACCAAAGACAAAATGCTATTTGCTGGATCTGAGACAGGAATGATTGAGCTTAATGAAAAAAAAATTTTATCTAAAGGTAGATTAGGCCCTGGAGAAATAATTGGTGTAAGGCTAGAAAAAGGAAAAGTTTTTTTTAATTATGAAATTAAAGATTATTTATCGAAAGAATTTAAGCATTTCAATTCACAAATCATAGATTTAGATGATAAAATTATTGTAAATAATGAAAAATTTAATTTTGAAGGCGAAAGTTTAAGAAGAAGACAATATTCTTTTGGAGTTAGTCTTGAGGATTTAGAATTAATTTTACACCCTATGGCTGAAGAAGCAAAGGAAGCTACTGGTTCCATGGGAGATGACACTCCTTTAGCAGTCTTATCAGATAGATATAGACCACTTTATCACTTTTTTAGACAAAATTTTAGCCAGGTGACAAATCCTCCAATAGATTCTTTAAGAGAAAATAAAGTAATGAGTTTAAAAACAAGATTCGGAAATTTAGGAAATATTCTTGATTTTGATACCTTAACAAAAGAAAATATTTATGTTCTTAATAGTCCAATTTTGTCGAATTCCCAGTTTAATAAGTTTACTAACTTTTTTGGAAAAAATTCTTTATCTATTGATTGCACTTTCTTAAAGGAAGAAAGTTTAACAGTTGCTATTGAAAAAATTCAAAAAAAGGCAGAGATAGCTGTAAGACAGGGCATTACGCAATTGACGCTAAGTGATAAAGATTTATCAAGTGAAAAATTACCGATTCCAATGCTTTTATGTGTAGGTGCAATAAATTCCTTTTTAATTGAAAAAAAATTGAGAGGATATGTTTCAATAAATGTTCAATCAGGCGAGGCTCTTGATACACACTCTTTTGCTACATTAATTGGAGTTGGCGCAACTACTGTCAATCCTTATCTAGCACTTGATAGTTTATATCAGAGATTTCAAAAGAAACTTTTTGGTCAATTTAGTTTTGATGATTGTGTCCGAAGATATATAAAATCTGTAAATTCAGGTCTATTAAAGATAATGTCAAAAATGGGGATTTCAGTTTTGAGTTCTTACAGAGGTGGTTGTAATTTCGAGACCGTAGGTCTAAGTAGAACTATTGTAGAAGACTATTTCCCAGGTGTAATTTCAAAGATCTCAGGAATTGGTTTAGTAGGGATTGAAAAAAAAATAAGAGAAATCCATAAAGAGGCTTTTGAGAGCACAGAAACTGTTTTGCCAATAGGAGGTATTTATAGATACAGAAAAAATGGTGAAACTCATCAATATCAAGGTAGACTTATCCACTTGTTACAAAGCGCTGTAAGCTCTAATTCATATGAGGCTTACAAAAAATATGCAGAAGGAATATATAATTTGCCACCAATTAATTTGAGAGATTTGGTTGATTTTAGAAAAAAAAAATTAAATCCTCCAATAAATGTGTCCGAAGTAGAACCTTTAGAGGAAATATTAAAAAGGTTTGGTAGTGGAAGCATGTCTCATGGAGCTTTGTCTAAGGAAGCACATGAAACACTTGCAATAGGAATGAACAGGATAAAAGGCGCATCTTGCAGTGGTGAAGGAGGTGAGGATGAGCAAAGATTTAAGCTAAAAGATAGTGGAGATAGCGCAAATTCAAGAGTGAAACAAATTGCTTCTGCAAGATTTGGTGTGACCATTAATTATTTGAATAATTGTAATGAAATTGAAATTAAAATTGCTCAAGGTGCTAAACCAGGAGAAGGAGGTCAGTTGCCTGGTTTTAAGGTATCAAATGAGATTGCAAAATTAAGATACTCAACTCCAGGTGTAACTCTTATTTCCCCACCACCTCATCACGATATTTATTCTATAGAAGATTTGGCTCAGCTTATTTATGATTTAAAACAAATTAATCCAGGAGCAAGAGTTGGAGTAAAATTAGTTGCGTCTTCAGGTGTAGGAACTATTGCTGCAGGTGTAGCAAAAGCAAAAGCTGATATTATTTTAATTTCTGGTCATAATGGTGGAACAGGAGCAACACCTCAAACAAGCGTAAAGTATGTAGGCATACCTTGGGAAATGGGCCTCACTGAAGCTAACCAAGTTCTCACATTAAATAATCTTAGACATAAAGTTACTTTAAGGACTGATGGGGGTATTAAAACTGGAAGAGATGTTGTTATTGCAGCCATGATGGGTGCTGAGGAATATGGAGTTGCAACAACAGCCTTAGTTGCTATGGGGTGTATCATGGTAAGACAATGTCATTCAAATACATGTCCAGTGGGAGTATGCACTCAAGATGAAAAATTAAGAGAAAAATTTACAGGCACACCAGATAAAGTAGTAAATCTATTTACTTTCATCGCTAAAGAAGTAAGAGAAATTCTCGCTAGATTAGGTTTCAAGTCTTTAAACGATATAATTGGAAGAACAGATTTACTTATGCAGGTTAGTAAGGCTTCACCCAATTTAGATGATCTTGATTTAAATCCTTTATTTGTGCAAGCTGATTCTGGTCTTAATAAAAGATATTGTGAAAAAAAACAAATTAATGAGGTGCCTGATACTTTAGATCAAAAAATATGGCCTCAGATAGAGAGATCTTTAATCAATTCAGAAAAATTAGAAAAAGAATTTGAGATACAAAACATACATAGGGCGGTGGGTACAAGAATTTCTCATTATTTATATAAAAAATATGGTAACGAAAATTTAGATGAAAACTCTTTAACGTTAAATTTTAAAGGTTCAGCTGGGCAATCTTTTGGAGCCTTCTCAATAAAAGGCTTGAAGCTTAATTTAAAAGGTGATGCCAATGATTATGTTGGAAAAGGTTTGTCAGGTGCCACCATTTCGATAAAGCTGTCAGATGAAAGCAATTTAGTTTCGAATGAAAATACTATAATTGGAAACACAGTGCTTTACGGCGCTACTTCTGGTAAACTTTTTGCAGCTGGTCTTGCAGGAGATAGGTTTGCAGTAAGAAATTCAGGGGCGATTTCTGTAATTGAAGGTTGTGACTCCAATGGTTGTGAATATATGACTGGCGGAACGGTTGTAATCTTAGGCAATGTTGGAGATAATTTTGCTGCTGGAATGACAGGAGGAATGGCATTTATATACGACAAATCAAAAGAATTTGAAAAAAAAGTAAACCCAGATTCGGTAATATGGCAAAATATTGAGACTGAATATTGGTCAAGTTATTTGAAAAAATTAGTTTTAGAGCACTTTAATCAAACAGAGTCTATTTTATCAAAAGATTTACTAAACAACTTTGATAAAGAATTAATTAATTTTGTACAAGTTTGTCCGAAAGAAATGTTAGATAAATTAAAAAATCCAATTACTCTAAAAACTAAAATAAAAAAAGTTATTTAGAAATTAACATAAGTTCTTTTTCTAATAATTTTAAATACTTGGGTTGCGACAAACTATGGTCACCATTTTTTACAATTATTAATTTTCTTTTTGCACGACTAAAAATCTTAAGAACTTTTTTTGAATTAGAAACAGGCACAACATCGTCTTTCTGGCCATGAATCATTGTTACATTTATATTCATGCTTAATTTTTTGTTCAAAACTTTATTTTTTCTTCCATCCTTAATTAATTGCATTGTTATGGGATATTTGTAACCTCCATGCTTAATATTATAAATACCTTTTTTAATAATTTCCAATTTAGTTTTTTTTGAAAACTTTTTCCACATTAAGTTTTCTAAAAATTCCGGTGCAGAGCCAATACCCAAAAAACCGATAATTCGATTTTTAAAAAATTTGAATTGATTTAAAGCTATCCAAGCCCCCATACTTGATCCAATTAAAATTATTCTATTTTTTTTAACAATCTTTTTGATTAAAAATTTTGTTTCCATTGTCCATTTTGAGATATTGCCATCTGTAAATTTACCTGAAGATTTGCCATGACCAGAATATTCGAGCGCAAGAAAACCAAATTTGTTTTTTTTGGCAAATTTTAAAAAGGTTTTAGGTTTTTTACCCTCTAAATCCGACATAAATCCATGTAAAAAAAACTAAGTAGTCAGTATTTTTTTGATTATGCTTTAAATATCTAATTCTTTTGAATTTCGTTAATTTTAAGTATTTAAAATTGTTCATTAAAGTTTATTAGTTTTATCTATTATTATATAATCTAATTTAATGTCGTCTAATATAAAAGTGTTACAAGTAATTCCCAAGCTAGGATATGGAGGAGCAGAAACAGGCTGTTATGATATCGCACACTATTTACCAGAAAATAATTGTAAATCTTTCATAGTTACTAGTGGCGGAGAACTGATTAAGTATATTGATAGAAAAAAAGTCAGATTAATAAGATTGCCAGTGCATAGCAAAAATCCTTTATTAATATTTTTGAACGCTATGATTTTGGTAGGAATAATTCTTTTTTTTGACATATCTATAGTGCATGCCAGAAGTCGTGCACCTGCTTGGTCATGCCTCTTAGCAACAAAATTAACAAGAAGGAAATTTGTTACTACATTTCATGGAACTTATAATTTTAGTGGTAAACTGAAAAAAATTTATAATTCTGTTATGGTAAGATCAGACTTAATAATCGCAGGTTCAAATTTTATTTTTTCCCACATAAAAGAAAATTATTCAGAATACATAAAATTAAAAAAAAAATTTCTAGTAATCTTTAGAGGAATCAATGTTGATTATTTTGACTCTTCCACAAAATTGCAGACTGATGAAGATAAACTTTTAAAACAATGGGAAATTAATAAAGAAAAAAAAATTATTTTAGTTCCAGGAAGACTTACTTCATGGAAAGGGCAAGAATTATTGATTGATGCAATAAACTTGGTTAAAACTGAGTTAGGTTATGAAGCTTTTCATGTAGTGATTTTAGGAAGCGATCAAGGTAGAGAATTATATAAAAAAAAATTAATTCGTCTGACTGAGCAATATCGTTTAACTAATCAAATTAAATTTATAGATCACTGTGGTGATATGGCTTTAGCGTACAAAGTTTCTGACATTATTATTTCTCCCTCAATAGAACCAGAGGCTTTTGGTAGAGTAGCTGTAGAGGCACAATCAATGGAAAAATTGATTATTGCAAGTAATATTGGAGGTTCTAATGAAACAATAATTAATGACAAAACTGGTTTTTTATTTTATTCAGGAGATGCAAAATCGTTATGTAAAAAAATTATCCAAGCGATAACAATGGACGAGACATCATTAAAATTAATAGGTAAAGAGGGAAGAAAAAACATAATTAATAAATTTAATGTTGAAAAAATGTGTTTTTCTACTTATTCAGAGTATAAAAGATTATTAAATTAAATGCTCACTATTACATTACCAAATGGAAAAAATTTAGAATTCTCTAAGGAAGTAAGTGGATTAGAGATTGCTGATAAAATAAGTAAATCTCTTTCAAAGCAAGCTTTAGTTATGAGTGTTAATGGAGAATTAAAGGATCTTTATTTTAAAATTAAAAAAGATTGTTCTGTAAAAATTTTTACCTCAAAAGATCCTGAAGGATTGGATGTTATAAGACATGATACTGCACATATCATGGCTATGGCTGTTCAAGAATTATATCCTGGGACACAAGTGACTATTGGACCAGTAATAGAAAATGGTTTTTATTATGATTTCGCCAGAAAAGAACCTTTTACAAGTGAAGATCTCAAAAAAATAGAAAAAAAAATGTCAGAAATAATTGACAAAGACGTTAAAACAAGTTCATTTCTTTGCCTAATTTTCTATGATCCCTTTTTTCTGCTTCCTCGATTTTTTTTAAATAATTATCCAAATCTT
>MDTB01171169.1_pt1 | contig 19446 bp, 21 predicted proteins | sample 811161 | NCBI WGS metagenome assembly MDTB01 (sample SAMN05326650, study PRJNA326480) | marine metagenome | isolation source: seawater | place: Mediterranean Sea | collected 2009 | reverse complement strand
CGTAGTTTTTTTTTTCGGAAAATTTCTCTCTTAATTTTTTGGCCACAACAAGTGTAACATTTTTTTCTAAAATTTTTTTTACACCAACTGCTCCAGAATCTTTACCCCCATGCCCCGGATCAATTACTACTACCCTTTTTTTCTTAACAGATTGAAAAGCTTTTATTTTATAATCAAAAACTAACCTTGAAAATTTTTCCCCTTTTATTAAAAATAGTTTTTGAAATTCAAAAAAGTTTAAAAAATTTAATTCAATCAAATTTTCCACCTCATTAACTTTTATTGAAGATAAATGTTTATTAACCTTTGTTTTAAATCTCCTAGAATCAATTAAAGAACTTTTTAGTTTTATTATTATTTTTTTTTTTTCTATTTTGTAATCGAATAAAGAACTCTCAGACAAATCAAAAACTATTCTATTTTTATTTTCGTCTGAACCAAATCTTACTTTCTTTATTTCTACTGGATATAAATTAAAACAAAAAAAATAAGTTAAAAAAAATGTTAAAAATTTAAAAATACTAATCAACTTAACTACTAATTTATCAGTCTATTATACTACATATAGTTACTATTAGAAAAAAAAAACAATATGTTTGAATTTTTTTTTAATTTTTTTGTATTTGTTGTATAATAATAATGGTAAATTTTATTACATCAAAGAATAAAGATTAAAAAGAATTACAAGATCAGAAAGAATTAAAGATATGAATAAAAAAATGTTAATTGATGCGAGTCAGCCTGATGAAACGAGGATGGCAATCGTTAGTGAAGGAAAATTACTTGAATATGAGTCAGAGGTTTTAAAACTTAAACCAACAAAAGGAAATATTTATCTAGCAAAAATCATAAGAGTTGAACCATCATTACAAGCTGCTTTTGTTGATTATGGAGCACAGAGACACGGGTTTTTGGCTTATAATGAGATTCACCCGGATTATTTTAAAATTCCGACATCAGATAAAGAGAAAATTTTAGCTGCTGAAATTGAAACCAACTCTCATTTTTCGTCTGAAGAAAATATCGATGATGATTTTGTCATTGAACAAGAAGAAAATGAAAACAAAAATTTAAAAAGAAGAAAAGGATTTCTCGACAAAGTGTTTGATTTTTTTAATTATAAACCAACTCAGGATGAAAAACTTTTTAAAAAACTAGAGCAAAAGAAAAATACTACAAAACAATTTAGTAAAGTTGTTCCTATACATAAAAAATATAGTATCCAAGAAGTGATAAAAAAAAATCAAGTAATTCTAATACAAGTAGTAAGAGAAGAAAGAGGAAATAAAGGTGCAGCAGTAACAACAAGGTTATCATTAGCGGGTAAATATTGTGTTTTAATGCCTAACACCAGCAAAGGAGGAGGCATATCAAGAAAAATATTCGATATTAGCTTGAGAAAAAGATTAAAAGAAATTTTAACTTCCTTGAAAATCAATAAAGGAATGGGAGTAATAATCAGAACTGCTGGACAAAATATGAAAAAAACTGACATATCTAGAGATTACAAGGCATTATTAAAATTATGGTCTCAAATTACTGCAAAGACAATTAAGTCTAATGCTCCATATCTTATTCATGAAGAAGGTAATTTATTAAAAAGATCTGTAAGAGACTATTATTCATCTGATATCACTGAAATTATAGTTAACAATAAAGAGACGTTCATCAGTGCAAAAGATATTATGAAGTTTTTTATGCCAGGTTTTTCAAAATATATAAAATTAGAAAATAAAAACCAATATTCATTATTTGCATCTTTTAAAATTGAAAAGCAAATAAACGAAATGCACAAACCAACTGTACCATTGAAATCAGGTGGATATTTGGTAATTAATCAAACAGAAGCTTTAGTTGCAATAGATATTAATTCAGGAAGATCAACAAGACAACGAAACATTGAAGATACAGCATTAAAAACTAATCTTGAGGCAGCAGAGGAAATTGCTATGCAAATAAAATTAAGGGATTTAGCAGGTTTAATTGTAATTGATTTCATAGACATGTTGGAAAGAACTAATAATTTTAAAGTTGAGAGGAAGATTAAAGACTCAGTAAAGAACGACAGAGCAAGGATACAATGCGGTAGAATTAGTAATTTTGGACTAATGGAAATTTCAAGGCAAAGACTAAAACAAGTTATTAATTCTGCAATTTCTCATAAATGTGAACATTGTAATGGTTCAGGGGTATTGAATACATTAGACTTTTCAGCCATGCAAATTTTAAGAGTATGTGAAGAAATCTTAGCATCATCAGAATTAAAAAAAATTCAAATAATAGTTAATTATAATATGGATAATTTTATAAAAAAAAATAAAAATAGCTTTTTCCAATCATTAAATAAAAAATTTAAAATAAAAATTATTTTATTGAATTTTAGTGAATTTAATGACTCAGAATCTCTCATTTGTTCTAATAAAGAAATTTTATATAGAAATTGTGGAAACGAAGAAAAAGTCAACAATGCAATTAATTTTTTATCTGAAAATAATATTTCAGATAACTTAGAAAAAGTGAATCAAAATTCGACAAACAAAACAAAAAAGAATTTTAAAAAAAAAAATATCTCTATTAAAAAAAATAGATTAGATAAAAAAAAAATAAGTAATATTATCAACCAATCGGAGGCTGAGTCTAGACACAATAAAATCGAAGATAATATTAAAAAAAGAACAAGTTTTAGAGCAAAAGCTAAAGACTTAATTAATTCCAAAAAAAAAGAACAGGTTAAAAGATCAAAAAAGAAAGAAAATAAAATTGAGGCAATTGCTGCTATTGAGCAAAATACAAATAAAGAAAGTGATAGTTCTCAAAAAAAACAAGGTTGGTGGAATCAATAATTCTTATTAATCCAGTTTTTTAATATTATTAAAGACTCTTCAATATTTATGTAAGTATTTGAAAAAGACAGTCTTAAAGTTTTGTGTCCATGCTTACTATCAAAATCAATTCCAGGTGTTAAGGCAATTCCGGTAGAATTAAGTATTTTATCAGCTAATTCTTTTGAATTATTAGAATAATCAGAAATATTTATGTAGGTATAGAAAGAGCCGTTAGAATGTGAAAATTTATTCCACGGTGTCTCATTTAATTGTTTAAATACAAAATTTCTATTTTTCTTGTATATTTTTACTTTATTTTCATATTCATTGATACAATCAAGAGCTTTTAAGGCAGCTATTTGTGAAATACTTCCAGTTGATATAAATAAATTTTGAGTTAATTTTAAAAAATTTTCTCTTAAACTCTTTGTTAATATTACCCAACCTATTCTCCATCCTGGAAGACAAAAAAATTTTGAAAAACTATTGATAATTATCGCTGTATTTCCAAATCGTCTAATTGAAATTGCTTCTTTGTCAAACTCAATACCATGATAAATCTCATCAGAAATTAGATAAATTTTATTTTTTTTGCAAAATTTATAGATAAATTCTAGTTCGTTACTATCAAATATTTGTCCTGTTGGGTTATTAGGTGAAGAAATAATTACTCCATTTATATTCTTAAACTTTTTGATTTTATCTAAGTGTATTTTGAAATTATCTTCTGAATTAGCTTCAATTTCTATTACTTTAATGTTAAGTGATTTAAGAATATTTTTATAAGCAGGATATGATGGATTAAATATTACAACTGTATCCCCAGGATCAAAACAAGTTAAAAAAGTTAGAAGAAAGGCTCCAGAAGAACCAACGGTTACAAAAATATCATTGACTTCAACTTCTAGATCCTTGGTTTTATAAAATTGTGCAATCTTTTTTCTTAAATTAAAAATTCCATTAGATGGGGTATAACCCACTAAATTTGAATGAAGTGCTTTCGTTATCTCTAAATTAACTTTTTTTGGAACAAAATTAATTGGTTCACCTAGTTCTAAGTGATAAACTTTCTTACCTTTGTCCTCTAATATCCTTGATTTAGATAAAACATCCATCACAAAAAATTTTTCTATAAATGATCTTTTTGATGGAAGATAGTTATTTTTTATGGTCATATAGTTCTACTTTATACTTAATCTGTAAGAAATAAATCATGCAATGAAAATAATTTTAAAACTTTTACTTATTATTATTGCCTTACAATACTCGACATTATCTGCACAGAAATTAAATTTAATTAGAGACGCAGAAATAGAAAACTTTCTTCAGGAAATTGCAAAACCAATAATAAAATCGGCAAAATTAGAAAATGAGAACATAAATTTTTATCTTGATAAAAAAAGTTATGTAAATGCTTTCGTTACTAATGGACCTACAATATTTTTAACCACAGAACTTTTAATAAGAGCCAACACTATTGACGAAATAGCTGGAGTAATATCACACGAAATTGGCCATATTACTGGAGGACATTTAAATAAAGTTGTAAATGCGTCTAAAAATTCTTTTATCACCTCTATCTTATCATCAATACTTGCTGCCTCAGCCTATGTTGCAGGTGCACCAGATGCTGGAAATGCAATTTTATTAGGAGGCCAACACTTAAGTTCACGTCAATATTTAAAATTTTCTAGAGATCAAGAATCCTATGCAGACCAAGCGGCAATTAAATACATGAAAGCTTCAAAATATTCTGTTAAAGGAATATACGACTTATTTAAGATTTTAGAAAAAAAAGAGAGAATGACAAAAATAAATCCTTACAATTTAACACATCCTTTATCAAGCGAAAGAAAAAAGTTTGTTGAATTTCATATGAAAGAGATAAATACAATAAAAAGACCTAAACTTGACATGAAATTTAAATTAATTCAAGCTAAGTTGATTGGTTTTATTTCACCACCCGAAATTACAGATATTATTTATCCTGAGGAAACTAAAAACATTGAAAACTGGTATGCTAATTCTATAAAATTTTATAAAATTGGAAAAATAGATGAATCTATTACATTTATTGATAAATGTATCGAAAGTGATAGTAATAACCCATATTTCTATGAATTGAAGGGTCAAATACAGTACGAAAATTCTAAACCCTTAGAATCTATAATAAATTTTGAAAAATCTTTGGAATTAAAAAAAAACGAATCTCTCTTTAAATTAGCTCTTGCAAAATCAATTTATAATTCAAATTCACGAAAAAGATTTAATGAGTCAATACAACTTTTAGATGATTATATAAATGCCGAAGACTTTCCAGTTGAAGCTTGGCACTTTAAGGCTTTGTGTTATGGAAAGCAAAAAAAGTATTCTCTCTCTGCGATTGCATTAGCTGAAAAATTTTTACTATTAAATGACGTAAAAAATGCTAAATTACAAATACAAAAAGCAAATTTGATAGAAAAAAATTCATTGGAAGTTAAAAAAAAAATTAAGGAATTAGAATTAAGTGTAAGAAAAAAAGAAAAAAATGAAAAAAATTTTAATAATTAATGGACCTAATTTAAATAAACTAGGAGAGAGAGAATTAAGTATTTATGGTAATAAATCACTTGAGAGTATTAAAATTGAGTGCCAATCTTATACTAACAAGTTAGATCTGACTTTTTTTCAAACCAACTCTGAGTCTGACATAGTAGATTGTATTCAGAAAGCTGAGAAAATTTTTTTAGGAATTGTAATTAATGCTGCAGCCTACACACATACTTCAATTGCCATTCATGATAGTCTGAAAATGGTTAACATTCCTATAATTGAAGTCCACTTGTCAAACCTTTATAAACGAGAAGATTTTAGGCAAAAATCTTTTATTAGTCCCTTAGCCGATGGAATAATAATTGGACTTGGTTCAGACGTTTACAAAATAGCAATTAAAGCAATGGAATTAAAATTAGAAAAATAATGAAAAAAATTAATAAAAATTTGATTAAAGAAATGTCTGAGTTAATGAACGAATTAAATTTATCAAACTTAGAATATTCTGAAAATGGTACTAGTTTAAAATTAAGTAAAAATCGTACTTCAAATAGTTTTTCGGAATACGAGCCAAAAAAAAATGAATTTAAAAATATTCAAAAGAAAGAAATTATTGATGATAACAATCAATCTATAAAGGCTCCATTAGTTGGTACGGTATATTTGGCACCAGAGCCTGGGGCTAAACCTTTTGTAGAGCTAGGTCAAAGTGTTAAAAGAGGACAAGTTCTTCTAATTATAGAAGCAATGAAAACAATGAATGAAATAACCGCGCAAAAAAGTGGAACTATTAAAAAAATTTTTGTAAAAGATGCTAATCCCGTTGAATTCGGTGAACCATTAGTATTAATAGAATAAGATGTTTAAAAAAATTTTGATAGCTAACAGAGGTGAAATTGCACTTCGAATTCACAGAGCTTGTAGAGATATGGGTATTAATACTGTCGCTATTCATTCAACAGCAGATGAACAAGCAATGCACGTAAGATTAGCAGATGAAAGTGTATGTATTGGTCCACCTCAAGTAAAAGATTCATATTTAAACATACCCTCAATAATTTCAGCAGCAACAATTGCAAATGTTGATGCTATACATCCTGGGGTTGGATTATTATCAGAAAATTCAAATTTTTCTAAAATTGTAAATGATCATGGTTTTTCTTTTATTGGGCCTAAATTTGAACATATAGAAATGATGGGTAATAAAATTTTGGCAAAAGTGAAGGCAAAAGAAATTGGTTTACCGATTTTACCAGGCAGTTTAGGAGAGGTAAAAACTATATCTGAAGCAAAAGAAATTTCAAATACTATCGGTTTTCCAGTACTTATAAAGGCTACCAACGGTGGTGGTGGTCGAGGCATTAAAAAAGTCTTTTCAAATAAAGAGTTAGATGAAAAATTTTCAATTGCAAAATCAGAAGCGCTCCAAAGTTTTGGAAATGCTTCAGTTTATATAGAAAAATACTTATCAAATCCTAGGCATATTGAGATACAAGTTATTTGCGATAATTTTGGAAATTGTTTTCATATTGGAGAACGAGATTGTTCAATTCAAAGAAGAAATCAAAAATTAATAGAAGAATGTCCTTCACCAATTCTTAATGATATGCAACGACAAGAAATATATAATATCTCAATAAAGGCAATGCAAAATCTTAGGTATCAAAATATTGGAACAATTGAATTTCTTTTCCAAGACGGAAATTTTTATTTCATTGAGATGAACACTAGATTACAAGTCGAACATCCCATTACTGAATTGGTATACGGCATTGATATAGTGAAAGAACAAATAAAAATTGCGTATGGAAAAAAAATAAAGTTTAAACAAGAAGATATTGTCAGAAATGGTCATTCTATTGAATGCAGAATAAACGCTGAAAACCCTATTAATTTTTTTCCATCATCTGGTAATATTAATACCTATCACGTTCCTGGTGGACCTGGAATAAGAATTGACTCTGCATTATATACAGGTCTAGATATATCAAATTACTATGATGGCTTAATTGCAAAATTAGTAATTCATGGAAAAGACAGAGAGGAATGTCTAATGAGATTAAAAAGAGCTTTGCTCGAATTTATAATTGAAGGTGTTGATACAACTATCCCTCTTTACAAAAATCTTATTGAATCTAAAGAGTTTATCAAAGCAGATTATAATATCAATTGGCTCCACGAAAACTTTCTTTAAAAATGTTCTTGTCACCTGATTTAGTTATTAAAGGTTATAAAAATGGAATTTTTCCCATGGCAGAGTCCTCAAAAGATCCGTATATCTTTTGGGTTAGTCCCGAAACAAGAGGAATAATTATGATTTCAGACTTTAGAATTACAAAAAGTTTAAAAAAATTCATTAAAAAAAAAAATTATAAAATTAAGATAAACAAAAATTTTGAAAAAATAATTCTTGAGTGCGCAAGGGAAACTGAAAAAAGAAAGGATACATGGATAAATCAACAAATCATAGACTGCTACACCAACCTTTATAAAAAAGGTATCGCAATTTCAGTTGAATGTTATGACAATTTTGATTTAATCGGTGGATTATATGGAGTTAGTGTAGGAAAAGTTTTTTTTGGAGAAAGTATGTTTAGTAAAAAAGTGAATGCAAGTAAGGTTTCATTAGTTTATTTAGCAGCTTTTTTGAAGGAGGGTGGTTACAATTTTATCGACACTCAATTTCAAACCGATCATCTAAAACAATTTGGCGCTTTAGAAATTAAGAAAGTTAAATATTTGAATATTTTGAGAAAAAATATAAACTGCAAAGCTCAGTTTCCAATTTTTTTAAAAAAAGATGTTTTAGATTATTTTACTTAGCTTCGCTTAGATTCGGAAATATCGGATCATCATCTAAACATTGATTTAATCTTAAATCAAATACTGGGTCTTCTAGCTCGCTTAGAGATGGAGAATCATTAAATAACCAGCCAATAAAATTGTTATTTTTATAACCATTTGAAAAGAATTTGATTAAAGCTAATTGTGAATAACTCTTTTCCTTATTTCTGTAAATACATTTGTAAATTATGAGTTTCCTATTGCCAATGTCTATTTCTTGACTTAATGGAGAAATTAAAACATAATTTTTGGTTGTCAATTTATTTAAAATACTTATTTCAACACCTTGACCTTCGAAAAATTTAGTTTTCGACTCCAGTATACCCGTTGAGTTGATAAAGCTAAAAATGAAAATAGTATAGAAGAAAAAAAATTTATGCACTTATTTCTTAAATGAAAAGTTTAAATCATTAATCAATTTAGTAAATTTTTTTTTTAAATCTGATTCATCGCATCCAATTAAAATTCCATCATCGAATGTACTTTGAAGAAGATTCTCTACTTCATGTAAATTTTCGTTAAGAACCTTTATTTTTTCATCACATGAAATTATCTGATCCTCTTTAGATTTCCAAATATATTCAGATTTGCTCATATTTATAAAATTATTGTGTTGCTAAAAAAATTATTTTACTGACTTGATCTTCAATTGACTCATAATCTACAACATTCTTCAATTCTCCACCGTCAGAAAGCACTTGATCTTTCTTTCCAGGAACCAGTGATAAATATTTGTTTCCTAACATTCCCTCACTACTTACTTTGACTTTAGTATCTAGTGGTAGTTTTATATTTTTATTAATATAAAATTCAACGACAGCTAGAAAGTTTTCATCTAAAAAAATTTTTGAAACTGAACCAACCTTTACACCGCTAAGTTTCACATCATTTCCAACAATTACTCCACCTAATTTTAGAAATTTTGCATTAAATTTTTGACTCCCCGAATAATCATTTGATTTATTTGCTTTAAAAAAATCATATAAAAAGTTGAAAGCAAAAATTAAAACTACAACACCTAAAATAGTTTCAAAATAGTTATTTTTCATAGTTTATTTTCCTTATTTTTATTAGATCCAATTGATATTATTTGGCTAAGCAACTCTTCAAGTAGAATTGAGTCTTCGGTAAACATTAATCTCTCACCCACATTTATGAAATCACTGTTTCCTCCAGGCTCTATTGACAAATATTTATTCCCAAATAGTCCATCAGTTTGAATTGAAATTGATGAGTCATCAGGTAACAGGAAATCTCTATTCAACAAAAAAGATATTTTTGGTTTAAAATTTTCAATCTCAATTTTATTTACCTGTCCAACTTTTATTCCGGAAACTCTGACTTCGGAACCAACTAATATTCCGTCTATATTATTAAAGTTAGCAATTAACTCTATTTTATCAGAATAGCTTTTTTCTTTATTAAAAAGAAAAAAATTTATAAGAACTGAAAATGTTATAAGTCCAACAAAAAAATTTAATTTACTTTTTCTCATTTAGGCTTCCATATTGAATAAATACTATTTTTTTTTCTTGAAAAAATTAATTTTTTTAATTTCTTAGAACTTTGAGTTCCAGTTTGATTAGGCAAGTGTTTTTTTATCCAAGATGGTTTTCTAATATTCTTTCTTGGAAAACTATCAGTAACATGATGAAGCCAGGCATTCCATCTTGGTGGAACTTTGCTTGCCTCAACAGTTCCAGAGTAAATGATCCATCTTCTTTCTCTATAATTATTAATTGGAGAATTATTTTTTTTACAAAAGTAAAAATTGCCATATTCATCGGAACCAACCTTTTTGGCAAAAAAAATACTATAAATTCTTAATAAACTCTGATTATATGTTAATTTCATAATATAATTAATATAATATCATACCTAAATGACAAAATTTAAAGATATAAAAAAAATAATTGATAATTTTATTTCTAGTCAAAAAGAAATTATTGAAAATTCAGATAATCAAAATTTAAATAAAGAACTTCTACTAAACAACCTAAAAAAATTAAGAAACCAATCACTCAATATATTTGATGAAGCTAGCATTGACGATGCAAGAAAAGCTATTAGAAATAAACTTCCTCATAGGAGAAAAGGTTACACTCAAAAGGCTGCAATTAATAAACACAAAGTTTATTTAAGAACCGGCGAATATATGAATGGGTCCTTGGGTGAAATTTTTATAGATATGCATAAAGAAGGAGCTTCATTTAGAAGTTTAATGAATAACTTTGCAATATCTATATCAATTGGACTACAATATGGTGTTCCTCTTGAAGAATTTGTTGAGGCCTTTACATTTACAAAGTTTGAACCAAGTGGTCAAGTTGAAGGTAATCAAGAAATTAAGTTTTCCACTTCTATACTTGATTATATTTTTAAAGAGTTAGCAATTTCATATCTGGGTAGAGACGATTTTAGTAATCATGAAAATGTTAATCAAACAACGGATTTAATTCCTAATTCAAAAAATTTTGAAAAAAATTTTGAAGATACTGAAAAGGTGTTACTTTCATTTACAAGTAAAGGTTATATTAGAAAGAAAATATTTGATAATAATTTAACTTTAATCTCCAATACTTCAAATAATAAATCAAAGTCTAAAATTAAAAATAAAAAGTATAAATTTGAGGGAGACCCTTGTAACAAATGCGGAAACTTTACAAAATATAGAAGTAAAAAATTTTTTATTTGTCTGACATGTGACCATAAAGAAGGAATATAGTATTATAAAAGAAAAACTATACGAACTAGGTTTCAAACCTAGTGCCGGTGAGAAAGCACTCGCTAACTATAAAAAATATATTTGTTTGGAAAATTTTATTTTTATTTCCGGTCAGTTACCAATGAAAAACGGCAAGGTAATATCTGGAAAAATTGAAAGTTCTAAAAATCATTCAGCGGTGAAGGCAATTAAAATAGCAACAGTAAATTTTTTATTAACTCTGGATGAATGTATAAACGAAAATAAAATTGATATTAATTCTGTAAGTATTGTTAATCTTAAAGGTTTTTTAAATACAGATAGTAATTTTTCCAAACACCCTGAATTATTCAATAATTGCTCAGATTTAGTTATTGAAATTTTAGGTTATAAAAACGGAAGTCACTCTAGAAGTGTAATCGGGGTAAATAGCCTACCACTAAACGCTATGGTTGAAATTGAAGGAATTGTATCAATATCTAAAAAATGAACTTTATTAAAGTAAATCAAAGCATTTTTGAAATAAGTAATCTCAATTCAATAAAATTTATAGATAAGTATATTTGGAACAAATTAGTTTCGTCAGATAATCCGTTAATGAGTTACGATTTTTTTTTAGCTTTAGAAAATAGTGAATGTACTTCAAGTGCAAATGGATGGGAGCCACATCATTTTATTGTAAAAAATGTTAATAAGATAGTTGGTATAATTCCAAATTTTATTAAAACTAACTCAAATGGAGAATATGTTTTTGATCACGCCTGGGCAGATGCATACCATAGAATTGGAAAAAATTATTATCCTAAGTATTTATCAGCGATACCATTCACTCCTATAAATGGAGATAGATTTTTTTTTTCTCAAGAACTTTATGAAAATGAGAAAACAGAGATCACTAACAGTTTAATAAAAAAAGTAAAAAAAGAGAATATTGAGACATTTCATTTTAACTTTATAAATAAAGAGCAATCAAATTATTTGGAAAAATTTGGCTTTCTTCAAAGGGTTGGTATCCAGTACCATTGGAATAATCAAAACTATGACTGTTTTGAGGATTTCCTATCAAGATTAAAATCCAAAAAGAAAAAAAATATATTAAAAGAAAGAAAATATATAAAAGATAAAGGAATTAGAGTTTCTTGTCTTAAAGGGTCAGAAATAAAAGAAGAAGATTGGGATTTCTTTTATAATTGTTATCAAAACACAATTAGCAAAAAATGGTCTTTCAAATATCTAAATTTCAATTTTTTTAGAGAACTATCAAAATCGAAAATTTTAGATAACATTCTATTAATTTTAGCAAAAGATAATAGTAATAAACATATAGCTTGCACATTAAACTTCGTAGGAGAAAAACTTTATGGTAGATATTGGGGTTCTGTGAAAGAAGTACCGTTTCTTCATTTTGAACTCTGTTATTACCAATCAATTGAATATGCAATTAAAAATAAAATCGACCTTATAGAAGCTGGAGCTCAAGGTGAACACAAAATATCACGCGGTTATAATCCTACACTGACTTACAGCACTCACTGGATTAGGAACAGTGAGATGAAATCAGCAATAAAAGATTTTTTAGAAAGAGAAAAAAACATCATTAACTACAACTTTAAGTTACTCTCTAAATCTACGCCATATAAAGCTTAATTAATTTTATTTTTTTTCATTTTGTTCGGCTTAATATCTATCTTTAGTTTATTTTTACTACTTTCAAAATCGATTTTTATATGTCCGCCAAATTTTAATTTTCCATCTAATATTTGATTGGCAAGTGGTAATTTAATATTGTTTTTAATAACATTTGCCATTGGACGTGCACCATTAGTGGGAGAGAATCCTATTTCGAACAAATATTTTTTGGCTTTTTGAGAAATTTCTAAAGTTAAATTTTTTTCAGTAAATATTGTTTCAAGTTCAAATATAAATTTATCTACAATTTTTAGTGCATTTGTCTCATTCAATTTATCAAATTGAATTATAGCATCTAAACGATTTCTAAACTCAGGACTAAAATAATGGTTAATTGACTCATCAATATCAACTTTGCTACTCTCTCCTACAAAACCCAATTTTTCTTTAAACATATCTCTTGCACCAACGTTACTGGTCATAATGATAATAGTGTTGGTAAAGTCAACAGTTTTACCTAAATGGTCCGTTAGTTTGCCATAATCGAAAACTTGGAGTAATAAATTAAATAAGTCTGGATGAGCTTTCTCTATTTCGTCAAGAAGCAATACTGAATGTGGTTGTTTATCAATAGAGTCGGTAAGTAACCCACCTTGATCATATCCAACATATCCTGGAGGAGCTCCAATTAGTTTAGAAATGCTATGTCTTTCCATATATTCTGACATATCAAATCTTATCAATTCTATTCCAAGAATATTTGATAGCTGTTTAGCTAATTCTGTTTTTCCTACACCTGTAGGACCAGTAAAAAGATACGAACCAATTGGCTTTCCAGTATTATTTAAACCTGCTTTAGATAATTTGACTGCAGATGAAAGTGATTCAATAGCCTGGTCCTGACCAAATATCAACGTTTTAAGGTTTCTTTCTAAATTTTTGTATTTTACTTTATCGGTTGAAGAGATTGTTTTTTCAGGTATTTTGGCCATTTTAGCAATAACGGACTCGATGTCAGACTTAGAAATAAGTTTATCTTTTCTTTTATCATTTATTTTTATAGAGGCAGCGGCTTCATCAATTACGTCTATCGCTTTGTCTGGAAGTTTTCTATCAGAAATATATTTTTTGGATAAAGTAACCGCAGTTTCAAAACATTCAATATTAAACTTAACATTGTGAAAGTTTTCATAGTGAGACTTTAAACCCTCTAAAATTTTAACTGCATCATTTTGAGACGGCTCATCAATGTCAATTTTTTGGAATCTTCTACTTAATGCTCTATCTTTTTCAAAAAAATTTCTATATTCACTATAAGTCGTAGAACCTAAGCATCTAAGTTCTCTCTTTGATAGTGCTGGTTTTAGGAGGTTTGATGCATCCATTGTACCTGAGCTTGTACCACCTGCCCCAATCAAAGTATGTATTTCATCGATAAAAATAATGTAATTTTCATTTTTTTCAAAAATTTTAATTATTTTTTTTAATCTTTCTTCAAAATCACCTCTATACCTTGTTCCAGCTACTAAAGCCCCAAGATCTAAAGAAAAAACTACTGAATTTTTTATATTTTCTGGAACTTTTTTGTTGACTATTTCCATTGCAAGTCCCTCAGCAAGTGCAGTTTTACCAACACCAGGATCCCCCACAAAAATTGGGTTATTTTTATTTCTTCTTGAAAGTATTTGAATTGTCCGATTAATCTCTTTGCTTCTTCCTATAACTGGATCAATCTTTCCATCAGAGGCTCTTTTGTTTAAATTCACACAAAATTTGTTTAGATAGTCTGACTTGTCATTCTTAGAATTAGCTCCAGAACTAGTTTCCTCAGACTCTAAAGAATAAGTATCCTCTGATAATTCCTCATCATCTTTTTTAATACCATGAGAAATATAATTAATTACATCTAACCTCGTTAAATCTTGTTTTTGCAAAAAATAAACGGCATGAGACTCTCTTTCAGAGAAGATGGCGGCCAATATATTTTGACCATTAGCTAATTTTTTTCCTGAGGATTGGACATGTATGACTGCTCTTTGAATAACTCTTTGGAAACCTAATGTTGGTTTAGGATCAAGTCTTTCATCCAAAATTAAATCAGAAAGATTGGAATTAATAAAATTTTCAAGCTCTTTTCTTAGTTTTTCAACATTTACTTTACACGCTTCAAAAATTTCCAATGCCTCTTTATCATTTAATAAAGCAAATAAAAGATGCTCTAGTGTTACAAATTGATGTTTACATGTTATCGCTTTGTCGAGAGCCTTTTGAAGTGTTTTTTCTAATTCATCTGAGAGCATTACTCTTTCTCCAATATACATTGTAATGGATGCTGATCAGTTTTGGCCATATCCATAACATTTTTTAACTTTGTCTCTGCAACTTCAAGAGTATAAACACCACAAACTCCTGCACCTTTTTTGTGCACAGTTAGCATAATATTTACTGCTTGAGATTGAGATTTGTTGAATATATTTTTTAATAAACCTACTACATATTCCATTGGTGTATAATCATCATTTAGCAAAATCACCTTGTAAAGTTTTGGCTTTTTTAAGCTGACCAATTCCTTAGTTAAAAGGTTAACATCGCTATCTTTTTGAATACTTTTATCTTTGTTAAGACTAAACATATATCATCCTAGATTAGAAGTAGAAATATTAATCATAACTTTCAAGTTAAATTTGTAAAGAAAGTTTAGTGTCAATTTTATTCAATTCTTGTTTAACATCCTCTAAAATAAAATTAAGATTTTCTTGAGAGTTTGCCTCACATCTTAAAACTATTGCTGGTTGTGTATTAGAGGCTCTTATAAGCCACCATCCATTTTTCAATGAAACTCTTACACCATCGATATTATTCATTTCTTTATCTTTTTGATTAGAAATTATTTTTTCAACAACTCTAAATTTTTCTCTATCATCGCAATCAATTCTTATTTCGGGGGTATTATATAATTTAGGAATTTCATCCACTAATTGAGATAGCTTTTTTTCTGATGAAGATACAATATTTACTATTCTGATCGCGGCATATAAAGCATCATCAAATCCAAAGTATTCATCAGCAAAAAACATGTGCCCACTCATTTCGCCAGCTAAAGAAGCTGAAAATTTCTTCATAGCATTTTTTATTAAACTATGTCCTGTTTTAGACATGACTGAATTACCACCAAGTTGATTAATAGTATCAAATAAAATTTGACTGCATTTAACATCTCCAATAACAGTTGCCTTACTATCTCTTTTCAGAATTTCTTTTGCGTATATCAACAGTAATATATCTCCTGGAATTGTTCTTCCTTTATCGTCCACTACTCCAATTCTGTCTCCGTCACCGTCAAAGGCAATTCCGAGATCGTATTTTTTTATAAGAATAGTTTTTTTTATATCAATTAAATTTTTTTCTTCGGATGGATCCGGATGATGGTTGGGAAAATTGCCATCTATCTTATCAAATAAAAGTATTTTTTCTCCATCAATTTTCTTTGAAAGCTTTGACATAACCTGACCCGCTGAACCATTACCAGCATCCCAAACAATGTTAAGTTTTTTTTTTTGTTTAAGCGAATTTAATAAATTATTTAAATATTTATCTTGAATATCAATTGAGTTTAGTGATCCTTTAGAATTTTCACTCATACTAAAATCTAAACCCATCAGAGCAATTTCTTTCAGATCTTCACCGAAAAAAGGACGATTATCTTTAACAATTTTTAAGCCATTATGATTAGAAGGATTATGCGATCCAGTTATCATTATTCCTGCCTCTGCACTGTTTGTATAACAAGAAAAATATAGCATCGGTGTAGGTCCCAATCCAACAATGTTTACATGTGAACCGCCCTCTACTAATCCCTTACAAAGAGCATCTTTAATTAAATTCGACGATTTTCTTCCGTCAAATCCAACATTGACAATTTTGTTTCCATCTAACAAAGTTGAAAAAAGTTTTCCAAAAGCCAACGCATCTTTTTCAGAGAAAGTTTCATTAAAAATACCTCTAATATCATACTCTCTTATAATTGTTGGATCAAATCTATGTTTCATACGAATAAACTATCAGGTCTTCCTAAAGATGAATATTTAAATCCATAATCTAATAGCTCTTTAGGATTATATATATTTCTCAAATCGACTAAAATAGGTGTTTTCAACATTTCTTTGACTTTTTTGAGATTTAAAGCCCGAAACTGATTCCACTCGGTTAAAATCACAACCGCATCACATGACTTCATTGAAGTGTAAGCATCATCAAACCATTTAATTTGTTTTTTATATTTTTTAAAATATTTTTTAGCCTCATTCATACCCTCTGGATCATAAAGATTAAGTAAAGAACCAGATTTGATTAAAGCTGGAATCAATTCGAGGCTTGGACTATCTCTCATATCATCAGTGTTAGGCTTAAAGGTTAAACCCAAAATTGAAATTCTCTTTTTCCTTAAATCGTTAGAACATGCTAGTTTAACTTTTTTATAAATATTTTTCTTTCTTTTTTTGTTACTGTTTACAACATGCTCAACTAAACTTAACTTTGAATTATAATCCTGAGCAGTTTTAACCAGTGCTTGAGTATCTTTTGGAAAGCACGAACCACCATAACCTGGACCAGGATGTAAAAATTTTTTTCCAATTCTTCCATCAAGACCAATACCAATAGAGACATCACTCACATTAGCTCCTACCTTTTCACATAAATCTGCAATTTCATTAATAAATGATATTTTTGTAGCTAAAAAAGAATTAGCAGCGTATTTGATTAATTCTGCAGTTTCTCTTTTTGTGAATAATATAGGAGTTTCCAGAAGGTATAAAGGTCTGTACAATTCTTCAAGAATTTTTTTTGGTCTCTCTTCTTCACATCCAATTACCACACGGTCAGGCCTCATAAAATCGTTAATTGCTGAACCTTCTCTTAAAAATTCCGGATTAGACGCTACATCGAATTTTAATTCTTTATTTTTTTTATTTTCCTCAATTATTTCATAAACTTTTTTACCAGTCCCAATTGGAACTGTTGATTTATTTACAATCACTGCATAATGATTTAACGATTTAGCCAATTCTTTTGCCACCTCATAAACAAAAGTTAGGTCTGCATGACCATCTCCTCTTCTTTCGGGAGTTCCAACGGCAATAAAAACTGCACTACTACCTTTGATTGATTCAGCTAAATTAGTTTCAAAATTAATACGTTTTTCTTTTAAATTTTTTTTTACTAAATCTTCTAATCCGGGTTCATATATAGGAATTATACCTTTTTTTAAATTTTTTATTTTATTTTTATCTTTATCAATACAGGTTACATCTACACCAAATTCTGCAAAGCAAGCTCCGGAAACCAAACCTACATAACCACTTCCAATTATTGAGATTTTCATAAATTTTTTAAATATTTAGTTAATTCTTTTTTTATATCTTTATCTGATAAACCAAATCCTATATTTGCTTTAATAAATCCGAGTTTACTTCCGCAATCGTACCTAACACCCTCAAATTCAAGTCCAAAAACTTTGTCTTTTTTTATTAAATTTTGTATTGCATCAGTTAATTGTACTTCTCCGCCAAATCCAACTTTTTGTTTATTAAGATAATCAAAAATTTTAAAATCTAGGATATACCTTCCAATTACTGACAAATTAGAAGGTGCTTTTTCTGGGTCAGGCTTTTCAACAATACCCTTTAATGGAAATACATTATTTTCTCTTTTCAAATAATCAATAACACCATATTTAGAAGTTTCACTTTTGGGCACACTTTCTAATGCTATTATAGAACCACCCAATTTTTTTTCTGCTTCAATTAATTGCTTTAAAACTGGTTTTTTTGATTGAATAATGTCATCGGGTAAAAGAACAGCAAATTTTTCATCTTGAACTAAATTTCTTGCACACCAAATTGCATGACCTAATCCTTTTGGTTCTGGTTGAAGTATAGTAACAATCTCTCCCGATTGATACTGAGTTTTAATTAACTCAACTTCTTTGTTTTTTTTTTTTTTAATGAGAATATCCTCTAATAATTTTGATCGATCAAAATGTTCTTGCAAAATATTTTTTTTAGACGACGAAACGAATATTATTTGCTCTATACCTGATTTGAAAGCTTCTATGACAGACCATTCCAAAATAGGTCTATCTAAAACATTTAGCATCTCTTTAGGAACTGATTTAGTTGCTGGTAAAAATCTTGTGCCTAAACCAGCCACTGGGAAAACTGCTTTCTTTATATAATTTTTCATAAAATAAAAGTAAAATATTACAGTAATATTAAATAAAGAAAAGCTCAACCTAAAAGAGTTTCTTTCGCTTTATTTAGCCTAGAAGTGACCCAATTGGACCCACCAAGATCGGGATGGTTTTTTTTTAAAAGTTTATAATAACTATCTAGAATTTCATCTTTGCTAGCTCCATCTTTTAAATTTAAAATATCTAAAGCCTCTTCTTTGGACATATTTTGTTTATTAGAAAAATTAAATTTAGTTTTTTTTTTTAAAAAAAATATTTTTTAAAAAAAAGATTATTCCTCTCCACCTAAATAAAAAAAATAAAAAGGCAGGAATAGAACCTAAAAAAGCTGGGTTAAATCTCGCCAATAGAATAGATATAGATATCACCATGATTAAGCTCAATAACTTAAAAAAGCGCGCAAAATTTCTTACAGGCAAGTTAGCTAATTTATTAAATAAAAAAATAAATATTAATGATAAAAATAATCCAAGTAGTATAAAATAAAACATTTTAGAGTTAAAAACACATATTCTTAAAGATATTTTCTGCTCACTGTAAATCAAGAGTTTTCTTTTTGAATTGATAGTATATTATTAAAACAAAAAGGATAAACTTTAATATAAAAGTTGTGAATAGATATTTTTATTTCACTTTTTGAAATATTAGAAATTAATGTT
>MDTB01054167.1_pt1 | contig 19449 bp, 12 predicted proteins | sample 811161 | NCBI WGS metagenome assembly MDTB01 (sample SAMN05326650, study PRJNA326480) | marine metagenome | isolation source: seawater | place: Mediterranean Sea | collected 2009 | reverse complement strand
GTTATCATTATTTAAACAAAATAGATAGTATGAAATATACCTCAACACTCATTGACGATGCGAGTTACAGTACTGTGTTGGGAAGAAGTTCAGGCGATAGAAATGAAATATTTGCGGCTTTTTATATTCAAGATGAAATGCATTTGATCAAAGATCGAATGGTTTTGAATGCCAGTGTGAGGTTCAATTATGATGAAGTATATTCTAATTTTCAAAATGGCATTCGTTGGGGGGAGCAATATTCTCCGAGAATCTCCCTAGTTTATATTGCCAATAAAAATCAAGTCAAAAAGAAGATGTTGAAATTTAAGGCCATTTATAATTCTGCTTTTTTGCCGGCCGCTTTTCTATATCGTAAAGGATTTGTTCCAGCCTTCAGGACACCACTCGATGGTACGGCACCGCTAGATGCACAAATTATAGAATCTTTGGAGACGGGATTTTTTTTTCGTAGCAACAAGCATTTAGATTTTAACTTTCAAACCTATATAAATTACATCAGGGATAATATTGTCCAAAACGCTAATAATAAATATGTAAATGAATCTTTACCGACGAGAATATCAGGAAATGAATTAGAATTTAAATACCGGTATAAAAGTTCTCGAGCTCATATTAATGGCTTCAATTATCACGTTTTTGGTAATTATTCTTTCTCCAAAACCCAAATTGCTGTAGACTCAATAGCAAGAATGTCTGATGTGTTTAACAACAATCAGTGGACGGATACTACTTCGCGATACCCCTCACATTATTTTAACTTTGGGGGTGATGTTTCCTTCAAGAAAAGTATTTTAAACAAAACGAGAGATCAGTATTCATTGACTTCGGATTATGATACGAAATTTCATATTCTTTTGGGATTAAATGGACAGTTAATCACCCAATCTCATCGTTATTCTGCTTATGATATCACGAATAAGGGTCTACCTGAAGTGATAGCATCGGGCAAAGAATGGATAGAAGTACCTAAACTCTTTTTATTAAATGCTAACATTAATGCTTATTTTGACAAGTATAAACTAGGTATTAACGTTTATAATCTTTTGAATAAAGAAGGTTTTATCACTGCGAGTGACAACAATTTGGGATTACAGCGACAAGAAGGTAGAATGTTTTATCTCAGTTTGGGTTATTTATTTTAAATAAAGTTTGAAGGCATTAATGTTTGAGACTACCTCCAAAACCATTAAAACAGAAATACTAGCCGGATTGACCTCTGCTGTGGTAACTATGCCTGTGGCCATAGCCTACGGATATGCCTCCGGTTTGGGACCACACGCGGGATTTATTTCGGCCATTGTACTAGGATTTGTTTCGGCTCTTGTAGGGGGTACCTCTGGGCAAATCAGTAGTCCGACAGGTGCTTTGACTGTTGCCATTTCTGTTTTTGTAGTAACGGAAATTGAGATTCAGGGGAGTTTAGACGGTGCATTACCTGTCTTGGTGGCCATCTTTGTGTTGGCGGGTTGCCTTCAATTATTTTTTGGATTGTTGAAGTTAGGGGAGAATGTTCAGTACATACCCTTCTCAGTGATTAGTGGATTTATGAGTGGTGTGGGATTGATCATTATCGTCCTTCAGATTCCGAACACTTTTGGTGTACCATCTGGTATATATACTTCTGTATTTTCAAAAATACTCAATATATTTTATTTTGTCGACCATGCTAATTGGTTAGCTTTTGCCTTTGTAGTTGCTACGATAGGTATTATTTATATTTTTCCTAAAATCACCAAAAAGATTCCAAGTAGTTTAGTGGCCTTACTGAGCTTGACGGGATTGGTATATATTTTTGAACTGGATATTGATAAACTCGGGGCTTTCAGTATTGATTTGAGCCATTTTAGTCTCATTTCTTTAGATCAGTTAAGTCATATAGAGACCCTTCTCAGAGTACTGATTGCCGCCACCTCCTTGGCATTTATTGGATCTGTTAATACATTATTAACCTCTGTAGTAGCTGATAAGATGACCAACTCAGTACATAATAGTAATCAAGAATTAATGGGTCAAGGAATAGGTAATTTGCTTGCTGGTTTTTTGGGAGGATTTACGGGGGGTGGTGCCACAGCCTGTGCAGTAGCTAATATTCAAGCAGGAGGACGAAACCGTATTTCAGGTATCACCACAGCATTCTTTTTACTCATATTCCTTATTTGGGGTGGTGATTTCATTGCTGAGATTCCATTAGCATTAATTTCTGGTATTATGATTTCTATTGGCTATGAATTATTAGATAAGGTTACGCTCAAAAAGTTGATTATCATTCCTAAAGTAGATGCTGTCGTTATGGTGGCTGTGATGGGTTTGACGGTATTTTATGATTTGCTATTTTCGGTAAGTTTGGGTCTGATTATTTCTGCCATTTATTTTATGAAAAAAATGGCAGATCAAGTAGAGGATGACTCAAATCAATCCAAATTAGAGTTGATGATTTATGAGCTCATAGATACTTTTGATGATGCCGAAGATTTTAAGGATAAAGTTTTTATCAAGACCATCAAAGGACCTTTATTTTTTGGTTTTTCAACAAGATTTTTAAAGACCATACGTGCTATTCCTCCGAAGGTTGAGGTAGCTGTTTTTAATATGTCTTTGGTGCCTTATATGGATTATTCCGGAATTCGTACATTCAAAGATGCGATATTATATCTTAAGTCGAAAAGTATAAAAATATCTTTTTGTGAGTTGAATAAGAAGAATTATAGTCTTCTAAAAGAACTAAACATTATTCCGGACCAAGTGCCTGAAAAATACATTTTTGATTCTATCGAGAGTTGTGTCATGTGGTTAGATGAGCCAGGGAATATTGATGGATCTATCCAAGAAGATTCACAGATTTATTTTCCAAGTGCTTTTACTCCTAATGATGATGGGATCAGGGATGAATGGCGCGTCATGAATGTTGAAAAATTCCCAAAATGCCATATACAAATTATGGCTCCAGATGGAACCCGTGTTTTTGAATCACATGGATATCAACAACCTTGGGATGGAATTTTAAATGATGAGTCGCTTCCAACGGGAGCCTACACGTACTTATGTAAATTAGATCCTAATGATCCTGAAGAGATAAAAGGCACTGTTAATCTTATTCGTTGATGCCTTCAACGTAATAAATCGATGGAGCCAAATCATTTAATAAAAAACTTAACATTAGAATTAGATAAGAAGCTGATTACCAATCAAGTGGTTCGTCTTAGGCCAAAAATTATTGATGCGATAAACTATTGCTTTAATAAATATTATCCCTACGCTAAACATCTGAACATAGAAGATATTAGTCTTGATTTGGGAACGCTAGATAGTAAAAATTTTGATGAAGAATTTATTGTAAGACTCACATATCTTTTAGATACTGAATTAGCAAAGTTACTTCAGCAGAAGAATATAGATGAGCTCATTGATCAACAAAATATTTTAAATGATTTAGAGTTATTTGTATATTTCCTTAAGACAGGGGTAATGATTTCAGGTTCGGATTCGCTGACAAGCCTTTTCCAAAGATTAATAAAAAATGACTTACACTCTTTAAGATTTAACCTAAAAAAAGTACTCAGTGCTGAGACCATAAAAGAAAGATTTTTTCATCAAATAAAGGAGGATCAGCTGGATGAATATTGGTTGAGTGTAAAACCTATCATTTATTTAGAAATCAGGCGATTTAATTATACAATACAAGAGATCATCAGGAAAAAAAAGGAATTTAAATCTTTTCAAAATGAGTTTAATGATTCCTTAAAAAGAGTAACGTTTGATTTTATGTTCAATGACTATATATCCATAAGCCTAAATGATTACCTTAAATTTCTACAGTTAAAATTTAAAAAAGCCCAAGGTTTAGCTGAAGAGGTTAAAATCCTTGTATTTCACCAGATAATAGAATCACTTAAAGGGAATGAACTTGAGGAGTCCTTTAAACCCACAAGTAGTATTAAGCGTTTGATTGAAGAGTTAACTATTTATATCATTAAGGAACAAACTCCCGCGCTATCAGTAGCTAAAAAACAAAATATTAGGAAACTGTTTTTTCGAAGAGAAATTGAAGAAATTGTTTTAAAATTCACGAAATCAAGTTTTACTATTAAAAAACTCATAAGCTCCTTAGAGCGAATCTATCAAGTATTAAATCCTCAGCAAATTGAATTGTTTTTCCAAATGCTTCAGCGTGAAAATAAATTCTCCTTTCAAAAAGAGCTCATTGAACTATCCGCGATTATTCAGTTGACTCGACCTATTTTTAATATTACCCTTTATGATTTGGGTTTATTGTGGATGGGTGATGTTATACTGGAATTAAAAGAGCAGTTTAAAAAACGGCCTGCATTGTTATTTATGCTGATCGATCAGGTTTCTATAAGAACAGGCTATGGACGAGATTATATCATCGATAAAATGATGAAATCTGAGGGTTCTGAAATGGCCAAAGCTGTATTGATAAAGCATAGAAAAGAGGTTGGGAATCTATATAAGAAAGACTCAAGCGATTCAGGTCTCATCGATACTTATTTATATTATTTAAAATCTGGAATTTGGGAGTTAGGAGATCAATCTCCCGATGAGGTGTTGATAATGCTATTGAAAGACCACATAAAACCATTCATTCTGATTCTTAAAAAAGAGCAAGGTAATAAAGTGATGTGGCTAAGATTGATTTATCGTCATGAACTTCGCTCAGTTGAGAAAGTGATTATGGCTTTTATTCAGGGTATTCAACAAAAGAAAAAATTTGAAAAATTCATAAAATCTATCGATCAATATGATACCGGTATATCGTTTAAAAAACACATTTTTGAACGTTTGATTACAGATCCTTCATGGTTTGATAATTTACCATTTTCAGATAGGGAGTTCAATATGAATCGAATTAAAGAGGAAGTTGATTCATTTTTCAGTCAAGAACAGGATATCAAGGATTTATCCTTGGTTCCTTTAATTAACTATATAAATGAAGGAACATTAGAATTTGACTATTCTTTGATAGAAATTCCAAAGATGGTGAAAAGACTTCAAAAGAAAGATCTGATAGCTTTATCAATGATCATTTCATTTGGCACGAATAATTATCAAAATAAGCTGAAATTGAAACGAATTTTTGAAATTTTTTCGTTGACTCAAATAGATATACTTTTTGTTATTTTTGCTCGACAAGAAATTAAAAAGAGAAAGGCCTTTGAAAATTTCCATTATCTTAAAATTTTTCTGCGCACCTTATTTTCTGAAAATATTTATCATTATGGATATCAACAAATAGCTGGTTTTATAAATCATTTTTCTATTTCCGATCCACAGTTAAACAGATCATTATATGAATTGCTTGAAAGAGTAGCATTAAAAAAAGGCATGGTCTTTACCGAGTTACTTTCAACTATTATAGCTCACCTAGATCCTGGTGAATATTCTAAATTAATTGCCTTACGAAGACAACTCATCCAATCTCAAACTATTTTGGAAAAGACAAAGGGAAAAAGTCATAAAATTACAGATGATCTTTTTTTGTTATTAAATTATTTGGAGCTCGGAGTTTGGCTTTCGGTTGACTTAGATCCAATTTCATCTCTTAAAAAGGTATTAGAGGATAATTTTGATCAATTAACTATTCAATTTAAAAAGAGAATTAGTCATCAAATTTTTTGGTTGCGATTACTTTATCAATTTGATTTCGATATTGTTTTAGAAATTATTCTGAGAGTTTTTAAGAATACAGATGGGTTTATAGCGTTACAAAAATATTTATCTGAGTTGGATCAAAGCGATCAAGATTTTAAATTCAAGCTACTTGAAACATTTATTTTAGTTAAAATGGATGTGGATAAAGGTGAAAGTGTCGATGAATTATTCCAATATCAAGTGGCGTTATTTCGAAAAAACGATGTTGAAACGGATGCGATTGAGTTAGAAAAGATTGACCTTGATGAGGGAAAGATATTCAACGATTTTAATTTATTATTGACTGTTTTTTTTGACAATCCGACAGAAAGTCAAGCAGATTTGTTGTGGGCGAGATTTAATAGTGAGGTGGGGCATGATGTGATTTTAAATAATTTTTTTATCAATGGGCAATATCCTTGGACTCTTTGGGAAATTTTATTCAAAAAGGGCTCAAAAATTGATTTGATTAGATTATTTAGCCTTTCATTGTTGGCTCATGTTCAAAACTCTTGGGAGATTAGACTGAACCATTTTTTTGGTACTCATAACAGATTTTCATTCTTTAGAAAAAGTAATGTTTTAGATTTTTTCAAGGCCTTGCATTCCAAAAATTTATATGAATTGAAAAATCAGTTTACATGGGCATGGGCCACATTATTAAAGAAAAAACCAAATGAAACGGGTGCGTGGTTAGAAGATGAATCATTTAATCAATTCATCGGTTCATTAAATGGCTATGATCTAATCTCCAAGGATGCGCAGTTCAATCTTCATATGAGGGATTTGACTGAGCTTGAGAATGACTTATTAGTTTTATTGTCAGATCAAATGGGTGATATGGTAGAGGAAGTGAGATTAAAGACAAATGACTGGATTTTGAATATTGTACCGTTAGCTACCACTAAAATTGAATTAAAAGAGCTGCTTTATTTAAAGTTATTATCTTTTGCCACTCCGCGTAAGGTTATCGATTTGAATCTGTTGATAAGAAATTTTTCACCTGAGATGAGATTATCTGTCTTCACCCAGATTATTAATTTCAATATTGTAGAATTTAATCAAATATTAGATCAGCAAAGACTAACTTATCTTTTTCTTGAAATTTTACTCGAGGACCAAAGTTTATCAGCTCAATTTTTTCTAAATATTGACAAGAAAAAGTTGTCTAAATTTTTCTCATTACTATCTAATCAAACCCTAGCAAAGTTGATGTTTTTGTTTGATGAAAAGAAGGAAGATGAGGCTTTGTTGCGAGCTTTTGTCCAGGAATTTAAGGAGACGCCTTCAACATCAGATCTCCAGCCTTCAACTGAGGCCAAAGACCTGGCTTTACTGCGGGTTGTGATTGAAGAAGGGAGTATCAGCAGAACGCCTTTCAAACGATGGTCATCCTTTGAGACGTTTTTTAAGGAACTTTTGGTTAAAGGAGTATTGACGGCCCAATTTTTTAAAGAGATCGAATCGAGTACGTTAAATAAATTTTATAAATTATTATCCTATGATCTCCTCATCTCTATCGAGAGCCTTTTTGGTCCAGATACCCCTATGCTTTCTTCTTTACACTTGCTGATAAGCTCGGATGAGGGGGCAGCATTAGAAAAAGAGTTTTTGAATTTGAATGTTCTTGGCGACCTAGCGCCAGCAAGCCCATTTGATTTGTATCCACATCGGACATTTGGAATATTATTAGAAAAAGTTATTGAATTGGGATTTAAAGAGGCCCAAACTCCTTATTTGAATTTCCAGGAATTTGAATTTCAATTTATTAAGCAATTATCTATTCAAAGTACGATTTGGCAAATACTTACACGGCGAAGTATTGGAAAAATGAAAATCTTTTTAAGAGTTCTCAAACAACAAACGTTGGCCGAGTTAATTAAATTAATAGACTATAAGTTTGGTGAGATTTCATTTAATGAGATCATGACCTCTATCAAAAAAGCTAATCAAAAATCGATGCTTGAACTGGAAGTTTTAATGGTAATTTTCGGTTTATCGTATGATCATTATGATCAAGAATCTCTTTTGAAATTTTTGGATGATGAGATTAATTTTTTCATCATTCCCGATGAGGTTCAATTTTTTTTATTAGCTCCAAAAAAGAATGAGATTACCCTCTATCATGTTGATGAATTTATAATATTTTTAAAAGATCAAAATAAGCTTAACGAAGCAATTTTCATTTATGAAGCAGAAGAGGCATTCAATAGGATACTCCATTTTAAGAGGAAATTTTTTATATCACGATTAAGGAGAGATAGAGATGTTGAACAAGTATTGATCAGTTTATTTGAACGTTTACCAGAAAAATTAATTCCCCAATACTTTAATCAAATGATGCCTGACTATGCAGGACAATGGGAACCTTTATGGCAAAGTATGGTATTCTCTGTTTCAAAAATCGTTTTTACCTCTAAATTGATTTTATTAGGCTTAAGAAATAATCAAAAAATAGAATTCAACATATTGAGCGGTTTATTACTGGCGCAGTTGAATCCTAAAAAATCAGTAGCTCCTCCAAAATTGACCTTGTCAAAAGTTGAAAAAGCAGATATTGACCAACTAAAATCCCTATCATATGCCAGTATTAAAGATGATTATTTAGCTCATTTTGGTATATACGATTTCATTGAAGCGGTAATTACGACTGGAATATTTCCAAATTGGTCAGCCGTTCACTCAGTAGAAAGGTTTTATGAAATACTTGTTAAACTAGCTAAAGTAGATGGGCATCATTTTAAATTAAATATTGATGCGCTCATCAAAAAGTCTGCAGATCTTGATTTTTTGATCTCATTTTTAGGTGAAAAAAAATTCCTGTTTCTATATAAAATCATAAGGCCTTCAGTTCACAGGCAAGCTCAAAAAATCGTTAAGCAATTTGAGCAGGCCTTTGCCGCAGTTGTAAAGAAATCAGTACTTACCAATTATTTTGTCCTGATTATTCTGAGGTACCGACATGAATACCCTACGGCCAATGATGAACTAATTTGGGATGAAATGTTGGACCAATGGTCACTAAGTATGCAGATGAGTAAAATTGAATTAATAGACCTTGCAGGAAATCAAGAATCACAGGAAATATCAGCTTATTTGGAATCAACTAAGCTTAATACGATTACCTATGCCAATAAAGATTTGGCTTGGCAAGGGGATATAGATTTTTTGTTGCATCTCATTCTTTATAATGAATATCCATGGTGGTCTATCGAGTTTGATCATCAAGGATTTTCTAAATCAGAAAACTTGGTTCGGCTAACCAATCAGATGCTTGACGAGCATCCAAAATCGTTTATTGAAGCCGTATCCATGCTTAAAAGGCCTGATGGGGTTTTTGAAAAGATTATTCCAATCATGAAACCTCAGATTATTAATAGAATATTACTCATTTTATCTCCGCAGCATGGTGCCTTTGTTGTTAATTTCAATATTTTAATCAAGAAATGGGGTTATTTAAAAGCAAAAGATGAATGGATCACTTTTCTTTTCAGATATTTCTCTTATCTTGAAAGCTTCGATCATGATCGATTTATACTATCTTCGGTAACCTTCATAACAAAGAAAACCCCCTTCGTTTTTTCAAAAGTAAAGGAACAATTATTAAAAATCACCAGTGATGCCCTGTATGAGGGAGAGATGAAATTTCTTCCATTTATGAAGTTATTTAATGATTTAAGTTTAACTGACGAAGTGATGCCTATTCCAAACACTTATTTGGTTAGACATCATCCTAATAAAGATTTCATTGCTATAATGACTTACTATATTACTACTGGATCTTTACCTGTTGATTATGCTTTTTTGATTAAATCATATTTGGCTTTTGTACGTAAAATTGAAAGTTATTTAAATACTGGGCATGAGGAAGTAAGGGTAGCTATTATTTCTGTGATAGAAAATAGCGAGGTGAGAACACGAGTAGTCAGAAATGAAAAAGAAGATATTTTATTTTTGATTACTAGAGCATTATTCCCAAAGCATACTAAATCGTTAATGGAATATAAATCTGATATTATCAAACTATTTACTCAGATTTGGCCTTCGATCCAACCAAAGATGATCAATGAGTTATTTTATCAGACCATATATCAATCCGTATTGAATGCTAAGTTCATGAATTTTAACGCACTTGATTTAGTACATTTATTTTTACGGCAATTTAAAAAAGTAAATCAAATCTCTTTTGATTTTGACATCAACTCCTACGCTTATTTGAATATTTCAAATAAGCTGAGAGAAATGATTATCTCATTTAATACATCTAAACAAGTACGAGATATTCCAATAGAGCACAATTCAGAAGTAAAACTTTTACCTATCGTATTGGACTCGACTGATGAGATTGAATCGGTCAAATTAGAGCATCGTATTGAAATAAAGAACGCAGGAATCGTTATTGTTTGGCCTTATTTGGATCGATTTTTTCAAATGTTAGAGATGACTGAAAAAGGGTCATTTAAAACTGAGGGAGATGCCGTAAGAGCAATACATCTTATTCAATATTTGGTAACAGGCTCTAATGAAACACCTGAACACGAACTACTTCTAAATAAGATTTTATGTGGTATCAAGTTAGCAACGCCAGTACCTTTACAAATTGAATTGACAGGTAAAGAAAAGAAAACTTCAGACTTAATGCTCAAGGGAGTCATGCAAAACTGGGAAAAATTAAAATCCTCTTCAATAGATGCCATGAGAGAAGGGTTTTTTGTGAGACAAGGATTTATAGAAGAGAAAGATGATTTCTGGGAATTAGAGGTTGAAAAAAAGACCATAGATATTCTTTTAAAGAGTCTCCCTTGGGGATTTGGCACTGTTAAACTACCTTGGATGTCGAAAGGAATGATTGTAAATTGGACTTAATTTTAAATAATAGTTTAGCAACTTTAGGTAAAGAGCTGGAATGGCTAGAACAGACCATATCCTATAGATTGAAAGACTATTTCGAACAAGTAGTAGGAGGTGAATTACCGTTATTACCTGAGCTAGAAAAGGATGATTCTTACTACGCCCAATTCACCCGTCATCATGGACTAGGTGAAATTGATCGTTTGGTAATGATCATTGCTTTGGCACCCCATTTAAGACCCTCTATTTTTGATATATTTTTCACTAAAAATAAACAGTATGATAAGTATTATGCTGAATTTGGCGGTGTTAAAGGCGAGAAGCATAATGGTTTTTTGCCGACAGGAGAAACGGCGGCATTTATTATTGCAGGATCAGACTTAACACGTAGGTTTGATTTATATAAATGCTTTGAAGAGGAACATGTTTTGGCTCAACAAAATACGATCTCGATAGGATTTACGAATGAACACGAACCTATTTGGAGTGGAGAATTGATTGTAAGTAAAGAGTTTTTGTCAAATTTGACATTAAATGAGCCTTACAAACCCAGATTTTCACCTACATTTCCCGCTCAAATTTTGACCACAAGATTGGAATGGAGCGATGCCATTTTTGAGCCTAAATTGTTGAAAGATATTGATCATATAAAGACATGGATTAATAATGAAAAAGAAATTATGCGGAATGCTGATTTGCAAAAATATCTTAGAAAAGGCTATCGGTCCCTTTTTTATGGTCCACCTGGTACCGGTAAATCGATGACTGCAGCACTGCTTGGGAAAAGTGAAAATCTAGATGTTTATCGGGTAGATTTATCCTCTGTAGTTTCAAAATTTATAGGTGAAACCGAAAAAAACTTAGCTAATATTTTCAAAATTGCAGAGAATAAAGGGTGGGTGTTATTCTTTGATGAAGCTGACGCTTTGTTCAGTAAGCGGATGAGTACACAGAGCAGTAATGATATGTTTGCCAATCAACAGGTCTCTTATTTGCTCCAGCGGATTGAGGATTTTGATGGGGTTGCTATTTTGGCTTCAAATTTTAAAGACAATATTGATGATGCTTTCCTAAGGAGATTTCAAAGTATTGTTTATTTTCCCAAACCAGATCAATCCATGATGGTTAAGTTGTGGGAAAAATATTTTTCAATGTATGATATTGAAGATATTGATTTTGACAAAATAGCCAATAATTTTGAAATCTCTGGGGGCAGTATATTGAATGTTTTGAGATATTGTGCGATTCAAGCGGCCAACAGGAGTAATGGTAAAGTTTTGGAAAAAGATGTTATTGATGCAATTAAAAAAGAATACGACAAAGAAGGTCAAACGATCTAGAGATGTCTATATATTTTCTCTTTCTCTAATTTTTTTGATAAGTCACATAATTAAAGCTGTAGAGATGACGTTCATCTGAAGCATGATGTGATCGCAGTGTTTCTTTGAAAATTTGCTTATCAAAAACAGGGAAGTAGGCATGACCGTATAGATAAGCATCGACTTCAGTTAGATAAATGGTATCTGCATAGGGTAGTGCTAATTGATAAATTTCTCCTCCACCAATAATAAATAATTCTTGTTCACCCTGGATTTCAGCATATTCGATAGCCTTTTCAATTGAATGAAAAATATATGTGTTTTCAGCTTGATAGTTATTGTTTTTTGTGATGATGAGATTGATTCTATTGGGGAGAGGTCTAAATTTTGGAGGTAAAGATTCATAATTCTTACGTCCCATGAGTACATGATGTCCTTTTGTCTTAGTTTGAAAGAACTTGAAGTCATCAGGCAAATGCCAAGGCAAGTCATTGTTTATACCAATTACTCGGTTGGTACTCATGGCGGCGATCATTGATATCTTCATTTATTATAGTTTTTTTGATCTATTAATTAGTTCATGCGGTACCCTCTCAAGAATTCTTCGACGGGCATTCTTTTTTTTCCCTGAATTTGTAATGAGGTAATGGCTAAATCAGAGGTTTGGGTACCAAAATGCAAATATTTTTTTCCGTCACTCTTACATTCCCCAGAATCCAGATGGTTCGTCGTTATTTTATTTACGTGAAATATTTTCAGTATTTCATTATTGAATTTACACCAAGCAGTCGGATGGGGTGACATGCCACGGATGAAATTAATGATACCATCAGCATCTTGGGCCCAATTTATTTCACAATCTTGCTTGAATATCTTAGGTGCCAAAGGACCAACGTTCTCATCATTCTGAGGCATCGTCTCTATGGATCCCTTTTCGATCAGGGTAACCGTTCTTAAGATGAGCGATGCCCCTTTCAGCATCAATTTTCCATAAAGTGTACCAAAGTCATCCTCCTCTTTAATCACTTCTTTTTCTTGTAGTATTATTTTCCCAGTATCAATATTTTTATCTAAAAAGAAGGTGGTGACTCCAGTTTCAGATTCTCCATTGATTAAGGCCCAGTTAATAGGAGCTGCTCCTCTATATTTAGGGAGTAAAGAAGCATGTAGATTAAATGTACCTCTTTTAGGCATCGACCAAATAACCTCCGGTAGCATTCTAAAAGCGACCACTATTTGTAAATCGGCTTCGAGTGATAATAGTTCCTTGATAAACGATTCCTCTTTTAGATTATCTGGTTGCAGGACTCTTAAATCGTTCAAGAGAGCAAATGATTTTACCGCAGAGAAGCCCACTTTTTTTCCTCGTCCTCTAGGTCTATCCGGGGCAGTAATTACGCCTACAATCTCTTGATTTAAGTTAACCAATGCTTCGAGAGAGGCAACGGCAAACTCAGGCGTACCCATAAATACAATTCTCATCCCCATTGGTTTTTCTAGTTTATGTCGGTCACATTATTTACTGACGAAATTGATCTTTTCTCTGAGTAAAGCGATCAACAATAATTTCCGAGGTTCTATTATTGAAAGAATAGATTATTCGGGCAGTCTTGGGGGGAGGTGCGTTTTTGTTGGAGCTTGGCTTAGACATTTTTTGATTTCGGTTGGTTATAGAATTTTTTATGCTTTTTAATGCTGCTATTTCCAAAAGATTTTCGGTACGGTTTATCTTGAATTTTAAGCTTTTTCCATCTATAAAAACGGAGTCTATCTTTAAATTCTCACATTCCTGAATTAAAAATTTAATTGAATAATCAGTTCCACCCACATTGGGTATTCCTCCAAACCATTTAAGCCAACTTGCTGATTCAAGAGTCAATTCACACTTTTCATTTTTAGCACAGGTGATTGCTAAAAGATTGAAAACCAGCATTAAGATTAAATATTTCATTAAATGAAGAAATTTAGGTCTATTTTTCCTGATGATTCAAAGATAATAAGCACATTTTAAGTTAAGCAGTAAAATTAATGGATTGATGCTTTATTATTTTAAATTAATGTAAGTGCAAAAGTAACTCATAGGTTCAAATTAGGCATTTTTTAGCATATATGAAAGATAAAGTACCTAAGAGGTAACAAAGTATTTTACTGCTATTTTATTTTTTCATCCTCCGATTTTCCTTACCCTTTGGAGTGAATAAATCCAATCCTGGAATCGATTAGAAAATGCGTAATTATAGTCGTGATCAAACTTGTTTTGAAGTCTGTGGAAATACATCTTTTCTTGGGATTTTTCAACCCCCACTTTTCTAGATTCTACCAAGCAAAGCTTCTGTCTACTAGTGTTGACTTCAAAGGTATTTAGACAATTGGTTCGAGTACAGCTTTTGACCTTGGGAATCCTGTAATTTTGTCATTGACATCTTTCACTATATAATATTATTTTGGATGGTATACAAAGGCTAGTATCAAGGCATCTGGTGGTTTAGCAAATATCTTCGTTGATAATTTTGGAAAGAAAAAAGAGCCATACTACAAGACTAGTAAGTATCAAAAGCAGAAAAAAGAGAGAAATCAAAAGCACATGGATCAAGCTATGAAAGGTGCTTTTGAAACAATGGGAGTGAAGTGAGTAATTCCCTTCGACAAGGATGCCAAAGACTATGTTGGAAGAAATGATTTTTAGGGTGAGGAGTAGGCTTATTCCCCACAGTTAGTGAAGTTAGGTTTAGGTAATATCCAAGCAGAACTTTCTGCACTGAAAGCATAGCATTTTTTAACACTCTTTACTTCCCAAGAGCTAAGATCTTGATTAAATGTTAGAGCATCAATAAACATTCCATGCATATTCGTCACGTTACTCACATCCCAAGAACTAATATCTTGATTGAAAGTCGTGCTATAAAATGTCTCATACATATTTTTGACATTTCCCACATCCCAAGAACTGATATCTTGATTAAAATTTTCCGCTCCAATAAACATCAGAGACATATCTGTCACATTGCTTACATCCCAAACACTGATGTTTTGATTAAAAGATTGAGCCCAAGAAAATATACCCCTCATACTACTCACATTGCTCACATCCCAAGTACTGATATCTTGATTGAAAGAAGACTTTTTATAAAACAAGAAATTGAGAGTTGTAATTTTAGTAGTTACCACTTTAGTAATATCCTCTCCTTTTCTCACCATTTCAGATAGTAAATTATGATCTACTACCAAATAGCTGATCCCATCTAAGTCATAGTAAGCTCCAATTTCAGCACTTTTAGTTGCTTTAATAGTAATTCTATTTTCATCTCGGTAAATAGCATCGTCATTAAGAGGATCAATATCACATCTCACGAAGTTAGGATTATTTTCTGTGCGTAATGGGGTCTTTTGGTTGAAATATAAGCATTGTGTGAGGTTGTCAACATTCCAACCACTTAGATTTTGATTGAATGCCTCCGCCCCAGAAAACATTTGATTCATATTTAAAACCTTACTTACATCCCACTGAGTAATATCTTGATTAAAAGAAGTTGCCCTATAAAACATCAGAGACATATCTGTCACATTGCTTACATCCCAATGAATCAAACTTTTATTGAAAGAAGTAGCATCTGCAAACATCCCTTTCATATCTTTCACATTACTCACATCCCAAGAACTAATATCTTTATTGAAAAATTCTGCATTAGCAAACAAATCACTCATATCTTCCACGTAAGTAGTAACTACTTTTGTAATATCATCATCATTAGCAACCATTTCGTACAGCATAGTTGAATCGACCACTAAATATGTTTTCTTATTTAATAAATATGATTTCCCCACGATGAGATGCACATTTTCTTTAGCCTTTACGGTTAGCCCATTTTCGGCTAAATAGATAAGAGATTCGACAGGAGCATTACGCTGATTTTCACCGCAATTGGTTAACAAGGCAGTTAAATAAAGAACGCTTATAAGATAGAGGTATTTGGTGCGTTTCATTGCAGCAATTAATTAAAAGCCATAGGTAAGTTAAAAAAAATAACTAAATCCAAGAAATAATATTTGCATTGTATTGCACATACTTTTGAACTAGCTGAAACTACCCTCAGTAAATTATTAATTAAGAAATGATTCATATATCCATATACGATGTTATCGCAGCAATAATAGAGATTACCCTTTTTTGGATTTTACAATAGAGTACCGAGAAAGATTTGCTAGATGCCAAGGATGAAAAAATTAAGTTTGGATCTTGGTGTAAAAATTGTAGAATAAGAACAAAGATAATGTACTTGCTCATTTTTTTGTTACAGCTTTCCTCCTCATCATAGACATAGAAAACACAAGGAATTTAATTAGCTAATCCTTTGATATTCCATCTGTAATGGATACGCTAGGTGCTAGCAATTTAATTGGTTTCTCAGGCAGCTTAATTTCAGATTTCCTTAAGAAAATGATAAAAGCAGTTAAAAGATGAATAAAACTGTCATCATCATCCTAATGGTTATTGCTCTTCGGATAATGACCATTATAGCAAGCAAAAAGAAGTACAAATTTGTTATAACTACAATTACTGAAATTCATATGGGTACCTTATATGTAGAACTGCCAAGCGATACTATTTTTCTGTCTGAAGTGCAATACATAAGTAAACCAATTCACGATACTATCTATGTTCATGGAGGAGATTCAATAGCCAATTATAGCGAAGAGTTTTTTGTAGACAGTGCCTTTACAGTGCTGTATAATATAGATGTCAAGGTAATGATTTAGGGATTCAACTTTGGAGACGTTAAGAATGCCCCTCTCAAGAGGTCATTACCAATACATTCACCAATAAATACTGTTAATGAGTATCAATCAATAGAATACGAGGCTCTATGGGCTGTTTTGGGCATGGATATGATGGATAATCTATTCATTAGTTTATATTTTCAAAACCATAATAAGTTTTTTGAGTTAACCTTAAACCAGCAGATAAAGTGATTGGATTCAATTATAAATTGAGACTATTCAAAACGAAGAAATTAATGAAGAAAAGATAGTCCAACTTGAAGCTCAATTAACTGGAAATATGTACACTGATATGGATACAAAGGATCAAATCCACAAATTGAAGCTAGAAGAAGCTGGAGGGAGCTGTGATATTGATGATCCTGAGTGCGAGTCTTGTGGGTCTTAAATAAGAAACTTGAATATAGAACTTAAAAAGTAGACTAAAATTGATATTACAGTAAGCCAGAAGAAGAAAGTTAAGTTATTTTTTATCCTATCTGTATTCTTAGATATATTTTTTTTGTATTCAATTTCGATCTCATGTCTAGGTGACTTCTCGTATTGTTAAGCGATTTCTGATTTGGGAATTTCTTTATCCTTTTCATCATTATCCGTTTACTCATATTAACTTTTGATTAATTTTATGTAGCGTAAAAAAACTTCGTCCTCCTTTTCAAGTAGGGCAGTCAGTTGCAAAGTTAATAATTCATTTTCAGGTACGGACTTATATCCAATATAACAATTGGCCTTACAATGAATAGCCACATGATTGATTAGATAATTACTACTTCGGTCTATCAATAGGGCATAATCAGATTTCATATTAAAAAATTGCTGGATCCAAGCAGTTTTCGGCTTCCCAAGGAGTGAAAAATCAGTATTTCTAATAATTTTCATCCCTTTTTTCACGAAATACTTGCCAATTAAGGTGACTCCAATACATTCCACATTCTTGCCCAACGCTTCAAAAGAATGGATTAGTGCTTCAAGATCACACGTTTTTTTTTCATCTAAATTGATGATGATTACAATATTTTTTATTTTATTGAATCCTTCAACTTGGACTGAATGTTTTTTTATTCGGACTTTAGATAGCCATTCAATAATTAGTTTTTGGAATATCATTTGGCAATTAAGTTTAAAAATTCCGTTTCGCTCGATAGGGAGTATTCCATGGATTCTTCCCTTCATTATTATGAACTACAAAAGCAACGGTTATAAAAATGATAACTATTGGGATAATCATTATTAAAAATATTTGATTGTTAATCATTGGGCTAAAATAACACTTTTCTATGCAGGTACAAAAAACTCCTGAGACACCACATCCCAGGAGTTATATACACAAATCATTCATATGATAATATCGACTACTTAACGTGCTGCAGTCTTGAGAAAAACTTTTGTTCGAATTAAAACGATGGACATTCCTTTTATGCCCTTTGATTATAGACAGTTTAAAAATTAGCCAACACCGCTAATAACATCAGAACTAGATAATAGTTCGTTTTTTTTCGGATATGAGGATCTCATCCTCTTGATATCCCATTTGTCTATTGATTTCGTTTAGCTTATTTTGATAGCCATTAATTTGTGAGTTTAGCTTCTTAATGCTATTCATAACTTCAGCCGTTTTAGTAGCTGAGATTGACATATCCTGGATCAACATATACCTTTCTTCCTGATGAGTAGAGCCTTCTCGAGTAAGCATTCTAATTTTTTAAATCCTCAATCATCGAGTCATGTCCATCTAGTTGAAATCTCCGCTTTCTTGTGGATATACATGAACCTAGATCCCTTATTGAGGTTTGTCGTGATATACTCATATGTGGCATAGTTATCCACTTGGCTGCCTTAAGGTATATCTGACTTTTTGGTTACAATCTCACAACGATCATTAGATACCGTAAACTGGCCTCCAATAGTTGTATTCCTCCACGCTCACAGGTTTCATTTCGAAATCAATGAACTCATCATTGGTTTAGCGTAATTTCTTAACTTACTAGCTTGTACGCTCGTCCTTAGTGGGACATACTCATTGTTTTTGGACTTAGCCTCTTTGATTTTTGTATAGTTTTCCATAGAATTTAATTTTGAGTTTTAGGTTTTTCTTTTTCGCTAGATCTTAGCGTGTAGTAGCCATAGCAATCTTGACATTTATATTATTGCCTTATCACACCAGAGGTAGTCCTTCGTGAGCCTTAACGATGCTTTAGAGGGCTAGCACATTTTGGTCAGATTATGTTATCCGTATCTGAGGTTAGATTTGGATGTCTTTTTCCCACATACCACGAAGTTTTAGATAAATCCGTTCGATGCGCAAAACATCTTGCTCACAATATTTTATCATAAGCTATAGTGCTTTTGGATCTCCATCTCGAACACAATTTTAAAGTCCCTGACCTCCAGTTCGAGCTTTGCGCCAACCAAAGATAGTACTCAAATAATCAAGACTATTACTTGAAAATTTAGCAATCTTTCTCGCTTCTTTTAGCATGTCAATACTAAAGAATAGGGGGTAATGGATCAATAGAATGGTATTTTAGTCTAGAATTGTATTTTTTTAAATCGAAGTCATTGCCATTATGGTGGAAAAGAGTATTCGCTTTTACCAGGATCTCCATCATATCCTTACACGAGTCGTAATCGTTATTACGGCTCTCATCAAAGTCCGGGGAATGGGTGTGTACTTTCTTCCCTAGTATTTTCCAGGATATGCAGGTGGTATTCTAATGCTCTAAATTGATTTATGGCTATGGTTTTGATTCCATAAGCCCCAACTTATTACGATCATTTCGGATGTTTTGATATCCCAAATGATTATTCTTGATTACTTTTTTTCATAATATTTTATTCGTTTTGAGAT
>MDTB01053590.1_pt1 | contig 19449 bp, 13 predicted proteins | sample 811161 | NCBI WGS metagenome assembly MDTB01 (sample SAMN05326650, study PRJNA326480) | marine metagenome | isolation source: seawater | place: Mediterranean Sea | collected 2009 | reverse complement strand
TGTGCATGATTCATTAGGCGGCCATTATGAAAATATTGGGAAGCGTTCCGATTATATTTCTGAGTTAATTCAAGCTGAAGAGGTTCAGTTTCTTCGAACCGTTCAATCCGGCTTAAAGCTATTCCATTCCGTATTGATTGATTTGAAGAAAGACAATCGAACGGAAATTTCGGGTGATACAGCATTTAAATTATATGATACATATGGATTTCCTTTAGATTTAACCCAAGTGATGGCAAAAGAGCACCACCTAAATGTTGATGAAAAAGGCTTTGAAAAAGAACTGGATCAACAACGCCAACGCTCAAGAGCGGCACGTTCTGAGGCACTTGATGATGGAAGAGACGACAATTTAGAGGTCATAAGTTCAACTGTTTTGGATGTTTATTCAGGCATTTATATAGATCAGCCAGGTGGTGGAGAGGCACGAATTCCAGCGTCAAAAGAGCAACGCTTTGGCATTGCCCAACATCATACGGGAACCCACTTATTACATGAAGGTTTACGCAAAGTCTTAGGTCCCCAGGTTCAGCAGGCTGGATCTTTGGTTGATGTTAATCGATTACGCTTTGATTTTACTTATGGAAAAGCAGTGACAAAAGATGAATTAAACGAAATTACAAATTTTGTTCATCAATGCATTAACGAATCACATAATGTCGTGATTTCAGAAACGTCGTTAACAGAAGCCAAAGCACGTGGTGCGCACGCCATGTTTGGTGAGAAATATGGTGATGTCGTCCGAGTGGTTGATATTCCGTCAATTTCAGTTGAATTATGTGGTGGGAATCATGTGAAAAATACCAAGGATTTAGAAGCGTTTAAAATTGTTTCTGAGTCTGCAGTTGCAGCTGGTACGCGTCGGATTGAAGCATTGGTGGGCAATGATCGAGTGAATAATTTTAATGAAACGCAGCGACTTAATGTACTCAAAGATTATGAAAAGCGCTGGGTACAGTTAGACAGTCAAGCTCAAAAACTGAATCAAAGTCGACCAAAAAAATGTGATCAATCTGCATCAATTGAAGTGCTAGAAAATGCAATTTCTGAGCTGACAACATTCGGGAAGCAATTAGCAAAAAATGCTCAAAAAAACCAAAAAAATATTGCAGGAGATCTAATGAAAGACGCCATAGACTCACCCATTCAATTACGAGGGAATAACGGGCTTGGTATTTTTAAAGTGATTCCGAATCAACCGGCACCTATTCTAAGAGATTTAGCCGATCGGATTGTGAATCAATTGGGACATTGTGTCGTTGTTCTTGGCTCTGAATTTGATCAGAAAGGGCATGCAATTGCGAAAGTATCACCCTCTATTCAAGAAGAAATAACAGCCAAAGAACTCATTCAAGAGTTAACCACTATAACAGGTGGCGGCGGCGGTGGAAGAGAAAATATGGCACAAGCCGGTGGATTAAGTGGTTCTAAATTAGCTGACGGTATGGATCATATTATTAGTAAATATGCGTCTTCTGGGAATTGATTACGGTGATGTTCGTATTGGTTTAGCTATTTCTGATCCATTAGGGTTAACCGCTCAACCGTATGGCACCATTCAGAATTCAAATGCAGCCATTGATGAGATTATTAAGGTCATAAGCGAAAAAAAAGTAACAAAGATTGTCATCGGGCTGCCTAAAAATCAGTATGGTGATGATTCTAAAAAAGCGGCGGATGTTCGTGATTTTTCAGCCCAACTGTTAGAAAAAGTAACCATTGAACTGGAATTTGTCGATGAGCGATTTTCAACCAAAGCTGCACAACGGCAATTAATTCAAATGGATGTGAATCGTAAACGTCGCAAGACCATTATTGATACGCAAGCCGCTATGTTCATTTTACAAGGTGTATTGGATCGAAAATAATAGATGTCTAAATTTAATTTAATGATTGAACCTGGGTCTGACATAGCAGATGCAACATTAATAAACGTGGTTAAAAAATACCCCTTGATTTCATCATTAACTTATTTTAACTCGATTGAGTCTACCAATGCTTATGCCTCTCATGAAATTCGATCAAATCGAATAACGGCTGGTGCGCTTATCATTGCCGATCACCAAACCAACGGGAAAGGACGATATGGGAACGGATGGTCAGCATTGCCTGGAAAAAATATTTTAATGAGCTGGGTAATCAAACCGATGTGTGCAAAAAATAAGTGGCCATCGGTCACAATCCCAGTGGCCATTGCATTGAAACATGGGATATCAAAGTTGTTGCCTCAAGCAGACATTCAACTAAAATGGCCGAATGATATTTTGATTAATCAAAAGAAGTGTGTTGGAATTTTAGCGAATGCTGAAATTAAGCATAAGTATATCGTGATCGGTATTGGTATTAATGTAAATGAACCACCGAGTGCTGATCGAACGAGTATTAATAATGAAGCCCTTCACCAGCATGATCGCTGGGCAGTTTTAGATGGATGTTTAGACGCTTTGATGTCAGCAAAACTGGCCATCGAATCCGCCGATTTTAAGCCAGACGATTGGAACCAATCGGCAGCTTACTTCGGTCAAAATGTTCAAGTGATGACAAATCAATTAATGACAGGTATTTTTAAGGGCATTAATAAAAAGGGAGCAATCATATTAAAAACGGGTAAAGGACAAATGGAAATTTCAAACGGCCAATCATTTCGTCCAAGGGGATAGTTAACATGTTGGATAATGGGGGACTGGAATTAGGCGTGATATTAAGATTCTAGAGTTCGAAGCATAGTACTTGGATCGACCAACAAAACGTTCAGTATCGTCATGAATTAAAAATGCATGCAACATAATATTTAAACAAGATAAAAAAGTGAAAATCCAATATTTAGTCATTTTATCCTCCAATAAATATCGAAGAATATAACCAAAAGATTTCAACTAAAACTAGGAAATATCAAATAGCCATTTTAATATGGGGTGTTTAGAAGCAATTGAACGAAATCGAAGCGCATATTTACCCGCACCTGCAATAAATAACACCAAATAAATGCCAAGGTACATGAGTGGTAGTTCAATCTTACGAAGTGGGTCATCAGCATGAACAATAAACGATGCAACAAACATGGTGATCATTAATGGAATGGTTGCAAAACGTATTGCCGTACCTGTAATTAATAAAATGGAGCAAAATACTTCAGCAAATATAACCAACATTAAACTCATTTCAGAGCCAATCCCTAATGGGTCAGAAAACCGTTGAGATAAGTCGGCATAGCGCACTAATTTTGGCCAACCATGAAAGCATAACATGAAAACGCCGGACATAATTCGAAGAATTGTAAAAGACATAGCTGAATCTTAGCAGATTTTAATTGTTTTTTTAATCATCCGTTAGTTTAAATTTAATTTATTTTGGGTATAAATTTAAAGGGGCGCAATATGAACGGAAAATTAGGTGCAAATTTTGACAAATTTATTGGTGGTATTCAAAAGGTCCACAAGCATCAAAAGAAAAAAATAGCTGAACTATCGACGCCTGTAGCGAATATTTTAAAAAAAAACATACCAGCGTTCACAAAAAAAATAGAAAAAAAAGATCAAAACTGGGTTGATTTTAATAGCAAGCTAGTTAAAATTGACCGTAATATTACGCGCCTTAAAAATAATGAGCTGAAAGGTGCAGCTTATGTAGCTTTATTAAGAACCATTTCAATTAAGCCCGAAAACGACGCTCTTTCACTGACCAAACTAATAGAAAAAGCCGGTAGTCGGTTTGGTTTAGGACAACAAAATACCCTAATAAGTGTCTGTGAATTAACAATCGACATTGTGGCAACTTTATTAAAAGGGATAGAAGAAATAAGCAATATAACGCCTAAAGATCGAAATAAAATGGAAAAAGTGAAACAAACACAGGAGGTGCAACCTTTTGTGCTAATTTTTTTAGATGAATTACAAACACTATCGGCAGATTTAACAAAATCTAACCTAGCAGATGCTTTAACTAACGTTCTCAAACTTGCAATAAATAAGGTGGAAAAAGATAAGGGGAACCCCAAAAATGGTAGTTTTCAGCCTCCAAATATTGATGAAATGATTGCTGAGTTTGACAATGATGATGATACCGTACTTATGTCGCTCGAAAAAGACGTAGATGATGCACGAAAGAAATTGGATCAAGATGCAACTAAGCTTGAGACTGAAGTTGATAACAGTTTACATAATTTACAACAGATGGTTGACAAAGTTGCACTCGATTCTGATTCGGAAGATGACGTAACTTCGAATGAAACCGACAGTGACGGTAATTCATCGTTATAAATTATAATTAAAAAACGCACTCAAATACTCACCAGATCTGATCGATAATATGATCATGGTACCATTTTCGGATCACATGGATCTTTGTATTATTGGCGGCGGCATTACTGGTGCGGGCATTGCATTGGACGCAGCAAGACGTGGTTTACGAGTGTCATTACACGAACAGTATGATTTCGGGTTTGGTGCTAGCACCGCTACTTCAAAACTAGCGCATGGGGGATTACGGTATTTAGAGCAGCGTCAATTTAATTTAGTTAAAGAATCCTTAAATGAACGAAACTTTTTATTAACCAAAGCCAATCATTTGGTCAAACCATTGCAATTTTATGTGCCATTATACAAACAATCAAAATGGAAGCCATGGAAATTAAAAGCTGGCTTAACCATTTATGATTGGATGCAAACAAATAAAGTGTTACCCGGACATCGCATGCTAGATAAAAACCATGTGTCATCTGCTATCCCATGGTTAAACGTTAATGACCTTGTGGGGTGTGGGAGTTATTTTGATTCACAAATGGAGGATCACCGCTTAATCATTGAGTTACTTATCATGGCTCAGAACGAAGGGGCCAATATTTACAATTACTCAAAAGTAACCGATATTCAACCCACAAATTCAGGGTTTGGATTGGAAACAAAAGGGCCTACAGCTAAATTAGGAACCGTGAACGCAACGTCCATTGTGCTTGCGACAGGAGCCTGGAACAATCAATTTTCAAATGGAGGAATTGTAAAGCCAACCAAAGGCATTCATCTGGTACTACCAGACATGGATTTAGGTGTTGCGTTATTATTAATGACACCACAAGATGATCGGGTTTTTTTTATGATGCCTTGGCAAGGAAAAACCTTGGTTGGAACAACGGATCAAGCGGATGATCAATCGTATGATTCGCCATCTGTTAATGCCGATGAAGTTCAATATTTACTAGATGCAGTTAATGCTTACCATAATGATCGCAAGTGGACGATTAACGATGTCCAAACAGTGTTTTGCGGATACCGGCCACTCATAGGGTCAGATGAAAATCAACCATCAACTCAAACAAGAGAAGAGTCTTACGTGTGGTTAGATAATAACCTATTAGCTGTAAGTGGCGGGAAATACACAACCTATCGTTTAATGGCAGAACGTGCCATGAATTTGATCCAAGCAAAAGTATTTGCCCGCCGGACGTTAACCAAAAGTGGGACAAAAGATCTTCCATTTATTGGGCAACTATTTGATCATGAATGGCCAAGTGAATCCCAGCTTAATCAAATTTCTGAACGTTATCATATTCAACGTGAATCGGTCATCCATTTAATGACAACATATGGTTCACTTTATAAAGAAATTTTAAATACCATCACGTATCAACATGAGTATGCAATACGTTTTGACATTGGTTTACCCATGATTATTGCAGAGCTTAAGTATGCAATTGCAAAGGAGTGGGTAAAAACATTGGATGATTTTTTATTACGTCGAACGTATTATGGCTATCTATATAAGCATCAAACAGAATTTTTACGAACCATTGCCTCTCAATTCAAACAAATGACAGGGGCTCAGCTATCGGAAGAGGCTATATTGAAGACAACCCTTGAACGAGTGAAATTTAAATGATCAAACTGAGTACTCATTGGTTAAAAATAGAAAACGGGCGAATTTTTATTCGTCAGTGGCAATCCAAACGACAACCAAATGGTGTTATTCATATTTTACATGGCATGATGGAACATTCTGGCATGTATCAAGAGTGGGCAAAACATTTATGCTTACTGGGGTGGGATGTAATTTGTCATGATCACCCTGGCTCTGGATATACAATTGCCAAAGGGTGTCATTTAGACCACCTTCCAAAAGGGGGCGATAAACTACTGATTCAGACCACAACGATCATTGATTCCTGGATTCGACAACGATACCCAAATCTTCCGATCATTCGATATGGGCATAGTATGGGCGCATTTCTAGCGCTTAATTTTAAACAAGATGAGCTAACCTCAAATGGAATAATTTTGACAGGAACAACTTACGAACCCATGGCCGTATTAATGATCCAATCGTATTTGGTCAGAGCCCTAGGGACGCTTCGTGGGATAAAAAAACCATCAAAGTTAGGTCATGCCATTGCAATTAGTTCTCTAAATAGATCGTTTAAAAAAGCAACGTCCCCATTTGAATGGGTCAGTCGAATGCCAAAAGTGATTCATCAATACGAAAATGATCCATTGTGTGGGAATGTTGCAAGTTGGGGATATTATCAGGCACTAACCAATATGTTAATAGATATGGTCAGTGTTAAAGATACCTTATTTCCACCCATTTTATGTTTAACAGGTGAGAAAGACCCTTTATCGAATGGTGGAAAAAAAATTAAACCATTGTTAAAAAAACTGACCCCTCTAACATCAGATCTGAAACATGTTATAGTTCCTGGCGCACATCATAAAATTGAATCGGACGAGAAAACATCATTTGTTTTAGCTGCGATCAATGAGTTTTTAGCAAAGGTAAAACAATGAAAAAAACAATTTATAAAATAATTTTTGAAGCCGATACTCCCGCAGGAAAGTGGTTTGACATTGGACTAATCATTAGTATTTTTGTGAGTGTTTTAATTGTTATGTTGGATAGTGTTCAAGCCATTCGCTATGTGCATGGAGACTTACTCAATACGTTGGAATGGATCGTAACAATATTATTTACAATTGAATTTGGACTACGTCTGTATTGTTCACCAAAGCCAATTAAATATGTCCTCAGCTTCTTTGGGATAGTTGATATACTATCTGTACTACCAACGTATGTGGGCTTATTTTTACCTGGTACTCACTATTTAACCGTCATTCGAATTTTACGGGTGTTGCGAATTTTTAGAATTTTAAAACTGGTTCAATACATTGAAGAGTCAAAGGCCTTAATTCAGAGCATTAAAGAAAGCGCCCGAAAAATTGTATTGTTTGTCTCTGTTGTTATGACAATTTCTACAATATTAGGTTCCATAATGTACTTAATTGAAGGCGAAGCCAATGGGTTTACTAGTATTCCCAAAAGTGTTTACTGGGCAATTGTAACCTTAACAACAGTCGGATATGGAGATATTTCACCGATCACTGATTTAGGTCAAGCCATTTCCACATTTATTATGATATTAGGGTACAGTATTATTGTGGTTCCAACTGGATTTGTAAGTGCATCAATGATGCAAAAACAACAATCAAAACAGATTTGTGAAAACTGTAAGAAAAAAATATCAAACAATAAAAATTAAGGCCTTTTCAGATAAATAGCATCATTTAAATACAACCATAATGGCGACCAAATTTTTAGCTGAGAGATTGATTTAAAAGCGCTATAATGAATCCATGTCTCAAATCATTATAAAGCCAAATAAACAACGTCGTCGCTACACACTTGAGATTAATGATGATTTTGATATCGTTGTCCGAACACCACTGCGTGCATCGAAGTCCACCATTCAACAGTTATTAAAGGAACACGATAACTGGATTCAAAAACAAATCCAAACCAAAAAACAAAACGATAACCAATTTAAAGAGTGGTTAGATCCTGACATCGTATACTTTAGAGGGAAAAAATACGGAATTTTATCATCAGATGTAAAGCAAGTGCAATTTCAATCAAATGATATTAAATTACCCCTAAAATTAACAAAACAAAAATTTTTAGAAAAACAAGCCAAACTATATTTACCGGAGCGTTGCCTTGATATTGCTGAGCAAATGAACTTAAATCCCCAAAAAATTCGGATTCGACGTATGACATCCTGTTGGGGAACATGCCATCGAGATCAGTCTATTACATTAAATTTAGCTTTAATTCAGGCCCCCGACTGGGTCAGCGATTATGTCATGATTCATGAATGCGCACACTTGGTTCATTTTAATCATTCATCTAATTTTTGGCAGTTAGTAGATGACTACACAGAACATAAAAAAAGTGCGAAAAAATGGTTGAAAAATCATCAGAGCATATTATTAAAATTAAGTGGACGAGAGACTATTACGTAGCACTGAATCCCATTGCTGAAGTAATTCATCTTGATTGGTTGTTGGTGAGAATTTGGTGATGGTTTGTGTGGGTAAAACATCCCAAAACTGATCATAATGTGCGGCACATTTTGCTGCACCAAGAGCGGTCGCTTCAATATTGGCCGGACGATTCACAATGAGCTGAGATAGGTCCGCTTGTAATTGCATTAACCAGTTATTATTGCTCGCACCCCCGTCAACCAATAAATCACTAAATCTTATGTCAGGACATTCTGTCTTAATTAACTGAATAATATCATTGGATTGAAGCGCAATGGCTTCAAGCGCAGCTCGAACAATATGTGATTTGTTGGTGTATCTTGATAAACCGGTAATCATTCCTTTTGCATGAGGTTTCCAATGTGGTGCACCAAGTCCAGTAAGCGCTGGAATAATAGTTACGCCACCATTATCTGAAACTTCTTGAGCAATGGCTTCGGTATCCTTCGCACTTTGAATAATATTTAAATTATCACGAAGCCATTGAATCAGTGAGCCCCCGGTAAAAACACTGCCTTCAATGGCGTAGTCAACTTTACCATCAATTCCTATAGCAATCGTTGAAATTAAATCATTGGTTTTTACAATGTTATGGCCAGTGTTAGCCATCATAAATAAACCGGTTCCATAAGTGTTTTTGATTTGACCAAATTGACACTGGCCATAAAGCGCAGCCTGTTGGTCGCCAATAACAGCATGTATCGGAATTTTTTTATTGCGATACGTATAATAACCAAAAAAATCAGCAGAGTTATTGACGATTGGGAGTGCATCTATTGGAATATTGAATAACTCACACAACATTGGATCAAAGCATAATTGATTAATATCATAGAGCATCGTACGCGATGCGTTTGTAACATCGGTTGCATAAACATTTCCCTGGGTTAATTGATACAGTAACCATGTATCAATGGTTCCCAAACACAATCGGTTGTTTTGAATACACTGTTTAGCATCTGGGGAGTTCATTATAAGCCATTCAAACTTAGATGCTGAAAAGTATGGGTCCAGTCGCAACCCTGTTATGTCCTTTATTCTTGGCGCCATGTGAGTTAAGGCCAAGCAACGCTCTGCTGTACGGCGACATTGCCAATTAATAGCAGGACCAAGAGGTTCCCCGGTTTCTTTGTGCCAGATTAAACACGATTCTCGCTGGTTGGTTATGCCAATAGAATGTATAGCGGCAAAACCAATCTCATCAATCATTGCATCTAGACAGGATTGAACATCATCCCAAATTTTTTGAGGAGATTGTTCAACCCAATCTTGTTTTGGGTAATTCAGAGGGCACTCTCTCTGCTTTGCATAAACAAGCTCAGATTGCTCATTAAATGCCAGAACACGAACACTTGAAGTACCACAATCAATCGCAAGAATGTAAGACATACTAATTCATTATGAAAGGATTACCTGCAATAAATAAAGTGTTTAATTTTAAACCAAATAATTAATGTTTGAAAATTTAAAAAAATGGGTATTCCTAAATGGTAAAAAAAAAGGGGCGTTCTTCCAAAAATGTTAAGACAATGGTTTATGATTATTCTGTCATTACTCATTATTTCAATGACATCGAATATACATGCATTTACTTCCGACGGAACAGAAGTCAAATTACAGGTCCAAATGGTACTGGCCAGTGGCGGTATATTTTTAAATGGTGATTACGACATCACGGTACGTCTTAAAACGCCCAATACAGTTCTATGGGAAAAACTTTACACTGGAACAGAAAGAGTAACTATTAATCAAGGTGCCCTTTTATTACAACTGAAAGGCAAAGATAATAATAATATCACATTAGTTGCCAGTATTTTTGACTCAGAAGGTGTTTTCCTTGAAATTGAAATAGCCAATCAAATTGTATCTCTTGATCTGGTAAGTCAACCGTATGCAATTAAATCAAGAATCAGTGACGAAAGTCATTCAACAAAAAAATTACAAGGAATTCCAGTTCAAAAAGTGACAACGGTTAATGCGGGAGATTTTCTAATTGTTAACGCTGAGGGGAGGTGGGTGCCCAGTAGTTTAGTAGATGGTTTTACAGGGATCCCAACAAATTTAAAGCGCACAAGAACCATTAAAGATCTGGATGACGTGACTTTCAAAGGCATAAATAAAGGTCAAATATTGGGGTACGATGGAAATCAATGGGTTAATATTGAGGATCAAAAGTTGAGTGAGGCCGATGTCGATGCCATTGTCAGAGAAAGGGGTTATTTAAAAGAGGTTGGTTCAACACTCATAAAAGCCGGAAATTATGACCAAATTACAGGGATTGGAGGAAATATACGAACCAGTCCAAACATACGTTTAAATACCCCCGTTCATGTAGCAGGTGCATTAACGGTTGATGGTACAATTGGCACCAGCGGTGGCGCAATAACAAGAGTCTTTGCTAAAGAGTTTATTATTGTGAGTGGAAACGAACAAGTGCGTTTTACCGAATCAGGTGGTAAGTTAAATTTAAATGTTCCTGTGAAAGTAAGCGGTAAAAATGGCGTGTTATTGTCTGCAGCAGGAAAAAGTAACCGTTTAGGAATATTTAAAGGGGCCGATGAATTAGAATTTGACGATACGTTAATTTGGGATGGTGGCAAAAAACAATTGGCACTTGGGGGAACCACTGATCTTAGTGGTGTTAAGTTAAATGTGGAGGGTGGATTAAGAATTAGTGGGCAATTGATAGTCGGGAATTCAGTATTGTCGTTAGCCGAATATGTTAAGATGTCGCAGTTACATAACGTTGCAACAAGTGGCAAATACTCTGATTTAATTGGAATCCCTAGCATTAATCTTTACGTAAAGCATACGGAACTAACCGCCAAATTAAATGCCGAACACTATAAAAAATCAGAAGCAAATACTGAAATTGACCGTCGGATTAATGTTTTTAAAGATGGCACATTACAAGCTGAGTTTACAACAAAACTAACCCCCTATGAAACAGCGGCTCAGCGAAATACCAAATTAACACAAGAGCTAACAAGTTATTACACAAAAACAGCAGCAGACACTCAATTCATAGATCCTAGTGAATTAACGACACAATTGGCAAATTATGCCACTGAGACAAAAATAAAGGATCAACTTCTTCAGCCGTATATTAAAACAATCTCTGTATCAACACTTGGTAGAACTGGACTCTGGAAGGACATTTTACAAAAACCTGAATTAGTAACAAAAAACGAACTTAATACATATAAAACATTGGTGTCAAATACATATGCAACAACAGCATTTTTAAATTCAGAATTAACATCAAGACTTCAAGCAGCTACAACCAGTGTATTATCGAAAGTTAATCAGGATTTCTTGTCAAAATCAGATTACAACGCCGACACTGGAACATTTGCTAAAGTAGCAAGTTTAAATGCATTAAAAGATGTGGCAAGAACGGGAAGTTATAATGATTTAACAGGTCGGCCCGATATTTCAAATTTTTTAGCAAAATCGTCAATTGAAAACAGTTATGTAAGCCATACGGAATTGACAACATCATTAAGTGTTTACATAAAATCAGACGCGGTAAAGACAGTTGGTAAAACAGGCTTATATGCTGACCTTGAGGGTGAACCTGATATGAGTTTATTTCAAAAAGTGTCTTCAATGAATATTTACATTACATCTGCTAATTTGGCAAATCAGTTAAGAGATGTTGTTCGAACAGGAAGTGGAACAACAATTGATTTAACTGGATATGAAAAAACAGCAGACATAACAACTAAATTACAAGAATACCCAAAAAGCAACACTCTCCATAACATTGCTACAAGTGGCAAGTTTGACGATTTAATTGGATCAGCAAACATTGTGACACTTCCCATTCTATCCACACAATTAGGCAACTATATCGCAAGTACGAATTTAACAGACGCTATTACTCAGTTAGAAAATAAGTTTTTAGATTCAGCAGAACTATCAACATCATTTAATGTGCTTAAATCTGAGATCTTTACGTCTCGAAACACCACGCTATTAGATTACTACACAAAAACATCAGCAGATGCAAAAATTGATGAAAAATTAATTGCATTTAAAACCAATGTTATAATTCCAACGGTTAATACAATGCTTCAAACACGGGTATCGACAACTGATTTACAAACCACATTAGCAAATTATAAAACGAGCGAAAATGTTGTCACTTACGTTAACTCGGTGTTGTCTAAATTTGTTTCAACTGAAAATCTAAATCTTCAATTAGCATATTATTCAACAACAGCATCAATTAATGCAAAAAACTATTTGCGATACGACACCGTGGATAATGTTAAAGCATTGAGATTAGCAAATGGCCCAGTATTGGTCACTGCTAATGTTAATATCTTTGGAGTGACAACACTGTCTAATCTAGAATTGCCATTGGGGTCATTGCCAGCAACATACATCTATGATGATTCGATTACATCTAAGCAAATAAAGAGTGATTCAATTGAAACGTTTGATATTAAGGATGGTACACTGAAAGATATAGATGTAAGCCCAAGCGCTAACATTACATTCTCAAAATTAAATATCAGTGCCCTAGATATTCGAGGGAAAACACCATATAAAGCGGGAACAGGAATACAACTGGATGCTGATGGCGAGTTTTCAATTGGACAAGATGTGGCAACCTCTGCAACCCCAACATTTGCAGTGTTAAAGATATTAGGTAAAACAGGTGTGTCGCCTTCAGTTACGGTTGAAGGAACACTAAGGGCATCAAAATTTCAAGGTGATGGTAGCGAGCTTAGAAATATCAGCGCAAACAATATTTCAGGTCAAATAAATGCCAGCGAAGTATCAGGAAGTTTAATCGCAAGTCAGATTGCTGATGATGCCATAACAGGGGTACACATTCAGGCGAGTGCAGTGGATACGGCAGAAATAAAAAATGGGGCAGTTACCCCAGAAAAGTTAGCGCAAATTCCATTTACAAAGATTACTCAAAACGGAACAAATATTCGAGGGTTAACTCCATATAGCGCTGGGTCAGGTGTTAGCATTGATAGTGCAGGTAACATCGCCATTGGCCAAAACGTCACAAAAACATCAGAGCCAGAATTTAAAGGGGTCAAAATTGTAGATGGGGATGTTCTGTTAGAAAAATCAGCAACAAAGAGGATAAAAATTAAAAATTTACATGTTACAGGTGAGTTGTCTGTAGGGCTAGAAGATCCAACGGCTCAACTGCAAGTTGCCGGAGGTATAATTGCCAATTCATTTTCAGGCGATGGTGCAAATCTAACAAATGTCCCAAATATTCCATCAGGTGTAATTGTTATGTGGCACGGTGCCATTGACGTGATTCCAGATGGATGGGCACTTTGTAATGGACAACAGCCAACAAATTTAGCGGCAAATGTGTTTACAATTCCTGACTTATCATCACGATTTATCGTTGGGTACGATGCAAACTCAACTGATTATAATGCCATTGCTAAACGAGGGGGAAGTGCATCAACAACATTACAGGAAACAAACATTCCGGCTCATAACCATACAGCCACCATTGCAACCCAAAGCACCAACCATAATCATACAGGAACAATCGGCACCAAACGAATTCAACATACTCACAATATTAGTGGGACTTCTGTATCAGCCGGAGGACACACTCATTCAATAAATAATAGCACTCAATCACATCGTCATAATCATATTTATACTAACTATGACGTAGAAGTAAAAAATGATGACTTTAATTATAGTGGCGGACCATCCCAAATTTCTTTAAGATATGGAGGCCATGATAATGGTTACTTTCGTACTGGAGATACATCACAAACACATAACCATTCCATGAACTCAGCGGGTGGACATACCCATTCGATGAACTTCACGTCTGGAAATAATGATTTTACACATGATCATACACTAAGCATTAACGATAATAGTCAAAGTCATAGCCATACAATTACCATTGATAACTCATCTGGGGGGTCCACACCAATAGATAACCGTCCGCCTTATTACGTTGTTGCATTCATTATTAAGTTACCAACTGGTTATTAAAATTAAGGTTTAAATATTTCGTTAAACTTCATTCGTTGATAACTATCAAGTTTTTTTTCAATTTCTAAATGATGTTTAATCGTATTTAATCGAATCAAAAGCTGTGCATCAGCAATTTTTTTTAAAATTTGGGTCGCTTTTTTTTCATTAAATGGTGAACTATAAATGACTTCATTCAGCTCAGAGTTTCGAAATTGAATCTCAGCATTCAACTTTTGGTACTTTGTTCGGTAACGGTTATCGATCGTTGAAATTAATTGAAACTGCTCATTTGATACTCGCAATTCTTCTTTAAATAAAAAGGCACGAGACTTATCTTTTTCATGAGAAAATAAAATGGTTGGAATTATAAATAATAGAATAAATACACGAATAGACATACTTATAATATTACCATAGTTATAAAAAAGAGGGCATTAAGATAATTAAAGCCATAATGGGTGTTGTCTTTTATTAAAAAATGGGTTTTTTAATGTAAAAGGTTAAGAACTTGCTCGTCAATATCGATTAATGTATTATATTGGGTATTAACTTTTAATAAAAAGGAGTTCAAAATGGGAAAAGTGACTGAGGAGTATGGTAAATTGGTTTTCAATTCGAAAGAAATGCAAAAGCGCCTTTCAACTGAAACCTACAATAATTACATGGAAGCTTTGAGCTCTGGATCAAATTTAGAAGAAGCCGTGGCAATTGATATCGCAAGAGCCGTTAAGGAGTGGGCCATTGAAAATGGCGCATCTCATTTTACCCATTGGTTTCAACCTCAACGAAGTGGAACGGCTGAAAAACATGACGCTTTTATTAGTTACAATGGCAATGGTGAAATTATCGAACAATTTTCGACAAGCCAATTAATTCAATCAGAGCCAGATGCATCATCATTTCCATCCGGTGGCATTCGGTCAACATTCGAAGCCAGAGGGTATACAGCATGGGACCCAACCTCCCCAATGTTTATACGGGATGAATATAATGTCAAAAGTTTAATTATTCCATCCATTTATTTATCATGGACTGGTGAAGCCTTGGATATGAAAACCCCATTGCATCGTTCAATAAATGCCTTAAATAAGCAGGCCATTAAATTGCAAAAGTTACTTGGCAATCGTCAGGCGAAACGAATCAAAGTATTTTCAGGTATGGAGCAAGAGTATTTTTTAATTCCATTATCCATTGCAAGTAAACGCCCTGATCTGATGATTTGTGGTCGAACCATTTTTGGTGCGCCACCTGTGAAAGGTCAATTAATGGAGGACCATTATTTCGGTTCAATTCGACCCAGAGTTAGTGAGTTTATGGGTGCTTTGGACCAGGAATTGTATAAATACGGAATTCCTGCAAAAACAAAACATAATGAAGTGGCACCGAATCAATTTGAGTTAGCTCCCCTCTATGAGGAAATAAGTTTAGCCATTGATCATAATTTACAAATGATGGACATTATGCGGCGAGTTGCTGAAGATTACGATTTCTTAATCATTCATCATGAAAAGCCATTTGCTGGACTAAATGGTTCTGGAAAACATATGAATTGGTCTCTTGGTGACAACACTGGGGCAAATTATTTAGAGCCATCACGATCACCATTAAAAAACATTTCATTTTTAATGACCTTAGGCGCACTATTAATTGGTATGAATGACTATTCTGGTTTACTCAGAGCTGCAATATCAGATGCAGGAAATGAACACCGTATGGGCTCACACGAAGCGCCACCTGCAATATTATCACTCTATATGGGTGATTATTTGAATGAAATTTTGGACTCAATTGAAAATGCAACAAAATTTACGGATAAAACACTCAGTACAATTAACCATGGGATTGAAGGGTTGCCCAAGGTAATGAAAGATATTTCTGATAGAAATAGAACATCTCCGGTTGCCTTTACAGGAAACAAATTTGAATTACGTGCATTAGGTTCATCAGCAAATGGGTCTGATGCGGCAAAGGTAATGAATATGCTTTGTGCCTATGGGTATGAACAGTTAATCGCAAAATTAGAAACTAAAAAAGGGGATGTTAAAAAGAATGCACTTATTGTTTTGAAACAAGTGTTAAAGGATACGAAAAACATTCGTTTTGAAGGAAATAATTATGACGATAATTGGAAAAAAGAAGCCAAGAAACGTAACCTATTTGTTGTTGATACAACACCTGAAGCATATCAATATAATTTAACCAAAGACTGCGTTAAATTATTTGAATCACATAACATTTTAACCAAACGAGAGCTTGAATCAAGAGTGGATATTAAGTTTGATGCTTACTCAAATACTAAGTTAATTGAATATCGCTTAGCCATAGATATTGCCAGACGCCATATAATGCCTGCCATTACTGAGCAGTTAAATGAGTTGGGAAAAGCTTATGATTACGGAAAACAGGTCAAATTAAATGCGGTCAGTTTGCAAAATGATTTTAGAACACTAGAAGAAATTTATTCAAGAATTCAGACAAAAGTGGAGTATCTATCAAAATTTGTAATCAAAGCCGAAGAGGAAGAGGATGCTTATAAAAGAGCATACAATATTTCAACAAAAGGAACTGAATTACTTGAGTCCTTAAGGGAAGATGTCGATGCAGCTGAATTGTTAGTTGCTGCTAAACATTGGCCGCTTCCGACATACGATCAACTTTTATTATCGTTTTAATTTAACAGTTAAATGCAGTAATTTAGAGCCTTCTCTTTTTACTGCATTTAATTCCTCAAAATTGATTATTAATTGGGATTCAATTAATATTAATGCATGAGTATATTATTAAAAATCATTGGTTTATTAAATGCATTATATTTGGTATCTATCCACACAACAAATGCGGTGTGTATTCAAGGTCAATCATGTTCAAGTGTCTTATCATCAGTGTACGGAACTGTATTTGGCATTCCTTTAGCCGCATTTGGCGTCACACTTTACGCTGTACTACTGATAATTAATGGTCTTGAATTTAAAAACGAAATTGAGACTAAATCAGCACATTTTCTTAAATTAATAATTCTCACACCGGCAACTGCAATTGCCATAGTTTTAGTTGGTATTCAAGCATTTCAATTAAATACATTTTGTTTGTTTTGCACGTTAAATTCACTCATAATAACCATTTTGTTTGCATTAGAAGTTAGGCAGTATGACCGAAGTGTTCCATTTAATATTCAATTGTCAGCATCTCAGTACATTGCTTTAATCTCAATCTCAATTATTCCGATAGTTGCAACATTATCAATATCATCCAAACCATCTAGACAAAATTTAATTGGGACTATCGTTGGGGAAGAAATTACATTGGGACAATTGGAACGTTCTGATTTTAAACAAGATCTAGTGGAAATGAACCGAGAAATTTACAAATTAAAAACCCATTTCTTTAATCAAAAAATAATTGAATTTATGTCAAAGAAAAATGGCATGGAACCAAATACATACATAAACAACAAAGTTGTCCTGAACAAATCAATTTCAGATACTGATATTAGAACTTTTTATGATAAAAACAAACATAGAATGAATGGTCAAAGGTTTGAAAAGGTTGAGGCAAACATAAGAGATTATCTTATTGATCAAGAACGAAAAATTGCAATTTTAGAGCACATTCAGGAATTGAAAAAAACATATGATATAAAAATGATAATGCCAACAATTGATAAAATTCGAGTTGCAAAAAATCCATTCGTAGTTTTTTCAAAAGGGGATGAATCTGCACCCGTAAAGATTATTGAATTTGCAGATCTTGAATGCAGTGCCTGCAAACGAGCCCACGCTAAAATGAAAACATTATTAGAACGGTTTAAAGATGACATATATTTTGAATACCGACATTTTCCCTTACCAATGAATCGTTATTCAAAGAACTTTTCAAAAGCAAGTATTTGTGCGGGAGAGCAAGATAAATATTTTGAATTTTTAGATATGACTTACGCAAACCAAGGAAAACTAGGTAAATTCAAACCTCAAGAGTTTGCTGAAAAATTAACGCTTGATATTAAAAAATTTAATGCATGCTTTGCCGGTCAACGCTCTCAAGCAATTTTAGATGCAGATATGACGGAAGCACGTCGATTAGGCATTCAAAGTACACCAACATTTATCATTAACGGCCAGCTTATTATTGGGGCACCTTCTGAAGAGGATATTATTCAGTTACTCTAATGATTACAGGGTTGGATCCATCGATTGAATACTCCACCAATAATCTAGAGGGAGTGAAAACAGATTATTCATCTGCAAAAGCTGAAATGCCTTCAGCCATTATTTGGCCGAAGACTCATATGGAATGTCAAGAAGTCCTGAGGTGGGCGAACAAGACTAAAACCAATATCATCATTAGAGGTGCTGGATCTGGCACTACAGGTGGGGCTACAGCCGTTAATCAAGCTGTCATTGTTTGTTTAGATAAAATGACGAAAATTCTTGATTTTGATGAAGGTAATGCAACCATCACTGTTGAGCCAGGTGTTATTATCCAGGACATTCATCAGCATGTTGAATCCAAAGGATTATTTTACCCACCAGATCCAGCCAGTTTATCGATGTGCACAATTGGTGGGAATGTTTCAGAAAATGCGGGTGGACCACGAGCCCTAAAGTATGGTGTGACGCGCGATTATGTGATTGGGTTAAAAGGCATTTGGGCAAATGGTGAGCCCTTTTCATATGGCGGAAAGATAAAAAAAAATGTGGCCGGTTACGATCTCATAGGATTATTGGTGGGCTCAGAGGGAACACTAGCATTAATTACTGAAATTACGTTAAAACTGATTCCGAAGCCACCGATTATTATGGAAGTATTAGCATCATTTAAATCACCAAAAGATGCGTTAAACACGCTAATCCACGTGAAAAAAGCTGGCATTAATCCAGCAACAGCTGAGTTTATGTTAGATACTTGTGTAAAAGCGTCATTACAATATACGAAAGACAAAGCCTTATTTAAAGAAGACAGAGCCTATATCATTTGGCAGTTTGATGGCATTACTGATAATGATGTTCTTGAGCAACTGATGTTAGTAAAGTCATATTGCCAAGACGCAAATTGGTTTCCAATGGATACAAAAGAATTGGCTGATCATGTTTGGAACGTGCGTCGAAATATTTCACTGGGTCTTAAGCAATTGGGGGGACAAAAATATTCAGAGGATATTGTG
>MDTB01194630.1_pt1 | contig 19451 bp, 15 predicted proteins | sample 811161 | NCBI WGS metagenome assembly MDTB01 (sample SAMN05326650, study PRJNA326480) | marine metagenome | isolation source: seawater | place: Mediterranean Sea | collected 2009 | reverse complement strand
TTTAGTTTTTTATATATTTTATAATTATTTATATGAAAAAATTTTTGTCTACTAGTAACACCAATAAGTTCTTTGTTCTGTATTAAATCGTTCCAAACTTTATTCATAGAAAAAGGTTTGATTTTTCTTTTTTTAAAAACTGATCTATTAATAATTTGAGCTCCAGTAAAAATAAAATTATTATTTTTTTGTCTTAAAATTTCATTTTTAGAATTTAAGTTAAAGTCACCCTTAAATGAACGATCATAACTTTTGCTTTTTGAAACTAAAAGCATCGTTGGTTTTTTGTTTTTTATGTAGACTTTCTCAAGTTTTCTAAATTCATTTTTATATCCTCTTCTCCAAAGGGTATCTGGGTTTAAAACAAAAAATATTTGTTTTTTAAATTTTTTAGATGCATTTAAAATTCCTCCACCTGTATCTAATATTTTTCTTTTTTCTACAATCACATTTACTTTTGAAGAATATCTTTTTCTTTTAACAAAATTAACTATCTCTTTGTGAAGGTGATGAGCATTAACTACAATATTCTTAACACCTATAGAGTTTAAAAATTTAATGCTATTTTCTAATAAAGTTATGCCATTAATTTTTACTAGTGGTTTTGGAATTTTATTCGTAATTGGACGCATTCTCTTTCCGAAACCTGCTCCTAAAATTATCGCGTTTTTTACTCTCATTTAAAGTTTCTTTTTTTTCTTATTTTTTTGTTTACAGCTTTTTTAAGTATTATTTCTAAGTTTTTAAAAATTTTATTTTTCATTCTTAGCTCAATTAAGGACCATGTATAAGGTAAATATTTCAAGTATTGTGGTTTATCATCTCTTTTAAAAAGTCTGTAAAAAATTCCTAAAATTTTTAAATTTCTTTGAATAGATAAAATATCAAAATCATTTTTTAATAAAAAAAATTGTTTTTTGTTAATGGAACATTTTCTTAAATAATATTGAAATATTTTATTTTTTACTTGGATGGGAACTTTTACTCTCACATCGTCTATCAACGATACAAGGTCATACATTGGGTTGCCTAATATAGCATCTTGAGTATCGATAATCCCTAGCCTTTTATTAATCGGCATAATATTAGATACATGAAAATCTCTGTGAACAATAAATTGGTTTTTAAAAAAAATTTTTTTATATAGTTTATTTAATTCTTTCTTTATTATTTTTTTATACTTTGAAGATTTTTTTTTACCCAAAACCCCTGTGAGGTACCAATCAAAAAACAAATTTGACTCTTTGTGTAAACTTGCCGCATTATAACTATTTAAATTTAAATATTTATTTGAACTAAATTTAATTTTTCTTACTGGCTTTATTTTTTGAATTTTTAATATTACGTTTACACACTTTTTATAAAGACCAAACTTATTTTTAGACCGCTTAATATAATTCAGTAAAGTCTTATCTCCGAAATCCTGTATTTCGATAATTCCTTCCTTAAAATGTTGACTAACCAATCTTGGGGTACAAATACCTTTTTTTTTTAAAAACTTATTTATTACAGAGTAAGCTATGAGATTCCTGAATCTTTCTTTTTTAGCTGTAACAATTATTGAGGTTTTTTTTCCTTTTTGAAGTCTAAAAAACTCTCTGAATGAAGCGTCACTTCTAATTTTTTTAAGTTTAAATTGCATTTAGTTTAAAATTTTTCCATTTTCCAAAACCTTCAAATTTAATTTTTCTACTATCTTGATCTGTTTCATGGTAAAATGTTATTTCTAATCTATTCTCAATTTTTTTTTTCATTTTTTCAGGCCATTCAATGACTGATATTAAATTTTTAGAATCTTCAAAAATTCCTAATTGTTCAATTTCTTTATTTGTTTTCAATCTATACAAATCATAATGCATAACTTTTAATAATTTTATTTCGTACTCATATAACAGGTTAAAAGTTGGACTAGGAACTTCTGTTTTATCAACTCCATTTTTTTCCTGTAATTGATTGATTAAACTCCTGGCAAATGTTGTTTTTCCAGATCCTAGTTCTCCAAAAAGATATATACAATCTGTATTGTGTAAATTTGATAAAATTTTTTTTGAAATATTGTTTATTTGAGGTAAATTATATTTTAACATTGGCTACTTTTTTAGTAGCGATAACTATCAGTTTTAAATGGTCCTTTGTCATTTACGCCAATATAATCCGCTTGATCTTTTGTAAGTTTTGTTAATTTGGCTCCAACCTTTTTTAAATGTAACATTGCAACTTTTTCGTCTAAGTGCTTTGGTAATACATAAACTTTTTTTTCATAGTTTTTATAATTATTCCAAAGTTCTATTTGTGCCATAACCTGGTTAGTAAAAGATGCACTCATTACAAAGCTGGGGTGTCCAGTTGCACAGCCTAAATTCACCAATCTTCCTTCTGCTAAAAGAATTATTCTTTTTTTGTCTGGAAGCTCTATTTCATGGACCTGTGGTTTGATCTCACTCCATTTATAGTTTTTCAAAGCATCAACTTGAATTTCATTATCGAAATGTCCAATATTACAAAGTATAGCTCTATCTTTCATTTTTCTCATATGGTCAGCTGTTACAATGTCTTTATTTCCTGTTGCAGTAACAACTATGTCCGCATTACTAATGGCATCATCCATAAGTACTACTTCATAACCTTCCATGGCTGCTTGTAGAGCACAAATTGGATCTGCTTCTGTAACCATTACCCTGGCTCCACTTTGCCTTAAAGAAGCAGCGCTTCCTTTACCTACATCTCCAAATCCAGCAACAATAGCTGTTTTGCCTGACATCATAACATCTGTGGCTCGTTTTATACCATCTACCAAACTTTCTCTACATCCGTATAAATTATCAAATTTAGACTTTGTTACTGAATCATTAACATTAATTGCTGGAACCAAAAGTGTTTTTTGAGACTCCATTTTTTTCAATGCTTTTATTCCTGTAGTAGTTTCTTCCGAAAGTCCTCTAACAGATTTTAAAAGATCCTTATATTCATTATGCATTAAAGCTGTTAAGTCTCCCCCATCATCTAGCAACATATTAGGTTTCCAATCTTTTTTTCCCTCTATTGTTTGTTTAATACACCACCAGTATTCTTTTTCTGTTTCTCCCTTCCATGCGTATACAGGTATTCCTGCCTTAGCTATTGCAGCAGCAGCGTGATCTTGTGTGGAAAAAATATTGCAGGAAGACCATCTTACTTCTGCTCCTAGTTCAACAAGAGTTTCGATTAGAACTGCTGTCTGTATAGTCATGTGGAGACATCCTAAAATTTTTGCTCCCTTTAATGGTTTTTTACCTTTAAATTCTTTTCGCAATGCCATTAACCCAGGCATTTCCGACTCTGCTATTGAAATTTCTTTTCGGCCAAATTCTGATTGGCTAATGTCTTTTACTTTAAAATCTTGGCTCATACAAAAATCTTTTAACAATTTAATTTGCAGTAATCAAGTGGTAGCTATTGATTATATTTTTTTTGGTAACTCTACTTCTATTTCAGCCCCACTTTTCTTATCAGACCTATTTAAAGCCCTAACATTACCACCATGCATTTCTACAATGCTCATGACAATGTTGAGTCCCAGACCTGAATGCTCTCCAAATTTTTCAGGTCTGTTGCTATAAAATCTTTTAAAAATTTTTTCAGTATTTGTTTCGCTAAAACCAGGGCCCTGATCTTTTATTTTAAAAGACACAGTATCTTTGTTTCCTTTAAGAAAAATAGAAATTTCACCATTTTGGGGACTAAATGATACTGCATTGTCTAGTAGGTTTGCTAAAATTTGTTCTAATCTATTATCTATTCCTAAAATTTGAAAGTCAAAACCGTTTGGCTTTTCTTTAATGATTTTAAAATTAATTCCTTTATCACTAACCTTTGAATTGCTTTTAAATTCATCAATCACATTTTTGACTAAGATTTCTAGATCTAATTTTTTCATTTTTTCTCTAGACAATGATGCTTCATCTTTTAGCATCTGAGAATAATCTGTAATCAATCTGTCAATTCTTTCTACGTCATGGCTTAAAATCTTAATTAATTTTATTCTTTCATTTTTATCTGAAGTATTTTCTAAAAGTTCCGATGCTCCCTTTAGTGAAGCCAATGGATTTCTTATTTCATGCGCTAAATCTGCAGATGAGTTTTCAGCTCTCCTTGTACGATCCTGCAAATCTGTTGTCATATTATTTAGAGATCTTGAAAGCAGGCCTAATTCATCACTTCTTTTTAAAAATTTTTCTATCTTTCCTGAAGAGTCGTCTTTGGACTTAATTGCCTCAGTATAACCTACTAATGCCGCAATAGGAGTAAGAATATATTTGTTCAGAAATATCGAAAAAATAAAAATTGCAATTGCTATTGCTATTACAGTTCTGAGTATAAAATTTCTTCTTTCTTCAACCGCTGTTAAGATTTCATTTGCTTGTTCAGTTACCATTATGTATCCCAAAATTTCACCATTTATTTTAAGTGCGTTTAAAGTTTTTACAAAAAAATTATTATTTTCCTCTATTTGAATAACAATAGGTTCATCTATTTTTTTATTGTTTATTAAACTATTAATATTTTGATTTTTCTTAATTAATTTATTTTCTTCTATTTTTTTTTCAGTAATTGATGTTTTTGAATTAATATTCTCTTCTATAACAGTTTCGGACTTTACAAAAACACTTTGGTCTAAATCTATTACATTGGTGTCTCCGATGATTATTCCACTTTTATTATAAAACTGTACTCTTTCTAAATTTTGATACAAAAATCTTGTTGATAGTAAAAAGTTCTTAAGATCTTTTTCCTCAAAATTAATTTTCAATCTCTCAATGTGATTAGATGTATTATTTATTATGACGGTGTGTTTTTCTACTCTTTGTTCAACCAGATTAGGTTGAATAGCTTTTAGATAAAAAAAAGTAAATAGCCCTAAAATTAAAAATACTATTGAATTAAATATTAAAAATTTTCTTAATATTGATGATGAACCTTTAACCAATTGCATTAACTAATATTCCACCTATAACCACTTCCATAACGCGTTTCTATTGATGAAAATTTTTCGTCGACCTTCTTAAATTTTTTTCTTATTCTTTTTATGTGACTATCGATAGTTCTATCTTCAATATCTGTATTTTCTTTATAAGCTATATCCATCAAATGTGCTCTTTCTTTAATAACCCCTGGTCTTTGAGCAAGTTCTTTTACAATTAAAAATTCTGTTGTTGTAAGTTTTTCTGGTAAATTTTTTCCATTCCACTGACACTCTAGTTGACTTGGGTCTAGTTTAAGTTTGCCATGAACTATAAGATTTTTTGTTTCATCATGAGAACTACTTTTTTTTCTTAGCTGAACTCTAATTCTCTCAACTAATACCTTTATTGAAAAGCCTCCTGATTTTTTAATAAAGTCATCTGCACCTAGTTTTAAACCTAACAATTCATCAACTTCTTCGTCTTTAGAGGTTAAAAATATTATTGGAATAGACATTTTTTTCTTTATTCTTTTTAATAATTCTTCTCCATCCATTCTTGGCATTTTTATATCAACAACTGCTAAGTCTGGAGGATTTCTTGAAAGTCCTGTCAAAGCACTTTCTCCATCGATGTATGTTTGAACTTTAAAACCTTCTCTCTCTAGTGCCATACTTAAACTAGTGAGAATATTTCTGTCATCGTCAACGAGTGCTATAGTTTTGGACATTTTCAATATCCTAATAGTTTAAAATAAATTGTCAAAATTTAGGCAATATTATTTTTAGTGTGCCTCTTCCCAATTATTGCCTGAATTAATGTTCACATCCAGAGGAATTGTAAACATATGATACTCTGAGCTTGAAATTGACTCCATGGCTTTTTTTACTTCTTCTGTAACAGAGGTATGATTCGATTTCAAACATTCAAAAACTAATTCATCGTGTATTTGCAAAAGCATTTTAGCATGAATAATTTTTTCAGCTTTTGTTAATTCATTTATTTTAATCATTGCAAGTCTAATAATATCTGCTGCAGAACTTTGAATTGGCGCGTTTATAGCTGCCCTTTCTTGAAAACTTCTAACACTGAAATTTTTATCGTTTATATTTTTTAAATGAATTCTTCTTCCAAAAATATTATTTACGTATCCATTTTTTCTGCAAAACTTTATAGTTTTTTGCATATATTCTTTTATTTCAGGAAATTTTTTAAAATAAGCATTTATAAAATCTAATGCCTCTTGATTTGAAACCGAGATTTGTTTAGCAAGTCCATACTGCGTAATTCCATAAATTATACCAAAATTAATAGTTTTAGCTTTTCTTCTCAGATTTCCGTCTACTTTTTTTATTGGTACATTAAAAACTTGGCTAGCAGTCAAAGTGTGAATATCTTCTTTGTTCACAAATGCTTTCTTAAGTTCTTTAACATCAGCAAGATCAGCCAAAATTCTCATTTCAACTTGATTGTAGTCTGCAGATATTAAAATATTATTTTTTTCTGCTATAAATGCTTTTCTGATTTCCCTGCCATCATCTGTTTTTATCGGAATATTCTGTAAATTTGGATCGCTGGAAGCCAGCCTACCTGTATTAGTTGCTCCCAATAAAAAAGATGTGTGTACTCGATTAGTATTAGGATTAATGTGATCCTGTAATGCATCAGTATAGGTATTTTTCAATTTCGATAATTGCCTCCAATCTAAAACCAGACTGGGAAACTTATGCCCTTTAAAGGCTAGATCTTCTAAAATAGAAGCATTAGTAGCTAAACTGCCTTTTTTAGTTTTTTTTAAGTTTGCAATTTTAAGATCGTTGTAAATAATTTCCCCAAGCTGTTTGGGTGATCCAATATTAAATTCTTTTTTAGCTAAGGAAAAAATTTCTTTTTCAATTTTTTTAATTTTATTTTCAAAATTTTTTGATAGTTTTTTTAAATATTCTTTATCAATCTTGATACCATTCATTTCAATTTCTGATAGAATTTGAACCATTGGCTTTTCAAAAATTTCATAAATTCTGTTTAGTTTTGCTTCATCCAATCTTCTTTTTAATAAATGAAATAGTCTCAATGTAACATCGGCATCCTCTCCCGCATATTCCGTTGCTTTTTTTAATTCTACTTCTTCAAAGACCATTTTGTTTTTTCCTGACCCAACTAAATCTTTAAAAGTAATAGTTTTATGATTTAAATGAATTTCTGACAAAATATCTAAGTTGTGCCTATTAATACCAGCGTCTAAGGTGTACGATAAAAGCATTGTGTCTTCTATTGGCGCTACTTCAATTCCCTGTCTTTTTAAAATTATATAATCAAACTTTATATTTTGACCAATTTTTTTAATACTGTGATCTTCAAAAACTTTTTTTATTTTTTTTATGACCAATTTCTTGTCTAAACATCTCTCTGTTTTGTGCTTGAGAGGTATGTAATACGCTATATTTGAGGAGTAACTAATTGAAATTCCTACTAAATCTGCTTCGACTGGGTTCAGAGATGAAGTTTCGGTATCTATTGAAATAATAGATTTTTCTTCTAAAGTTTTTATTAATTTTTCTAGCTCTTGTTCTTTTTTGATAGTCACATATTTACTGGTATCGATTTTTTCCACTTTTAATTTAATATCTTTTTTTTTGTTATTTTCATCTTTTGCTTCTCCATAGAATTTAATTGCTTGACTTAATAATCTATTAAACTCCATTTCTCTCAAGAATTCATAAAGTTTATTTTTTTCAACATTTTTAATATTAAAACTTTCAATTTTATTTTGGACAGGAACATCGTCTTTAAGTGTAACTAATTTTTTACTTACGAAAGCCAAATCTTTATTTTCAATAAGTGTCTCTTTTCTTTTTTTCTGGGGTATATCGTTAGCTTTCTTAAGAAGATTTTCTAATGTTTTATATTTGTTAATTAGCTCTGCTGCAGTTTTAATCCCTATGCCTGGAACGCCGGGAATGTTATCTGAGGAGTCCCCGGCTAAAGATTGAACGTCAATTACCTGTTCTGGCTTAACACCAAATTTTGCTATTACTTCTTTTTCTCCTATCACTTTACTTTTCATTGGGTCGAACAATCTTATTTTTTTTGAAACAAGTTGCATAAGATCCTTGTCCGAAGAAATGATTGTAGCTTTAGCTCCCAATTTAACAATTTGTTTAGCATAAGTTGCAATAAGATCGTCAGCTTCATAATTTAATTGTTCAATAGATGGTAAATTAAAAGCTTTAACGGCTTTTCTTATATATTCAAATTGTGGTGCTAAGTCATCTGGTGCATCAGATCTATTTGCTTTGTAATCTTTGTAGATTTCATTCCTAAAATTTTTTCTTGCAGAGTCAAATATAACTGCAAAGTGGGTTGGCTTATTTTTTGAATCATCAGATCTTGCTTCCTCTAAAAGTTTAAAAAGCATACTTGAAAAGCCGCTTACAGCTCCAGTAGGTAATCCATCACTCTTTCTGGTTAAGGGGGGCAAGGCATAATAAGCTCTAAAAATGTATCCTGACCCATCAAGTAGATAAAAGTGATCTGTCTTTTTTATCGCATTCATCAATTAATGATATCCTAATTTTTTTAATGATATAATAATATTAAATTATGAACAAAATTGCATTATCCTCAGAGAATTTAACAAAAATTTATTCAAAAAATAATAGATTAAGCAAAAGTGTTTTGGCTCTAAACAAGTTGAATTTAGAGGTTCAACAGGGTGAAATTTTTGGTCTTCTAGGTCCTAATGGGGCTGGTAAAACAACTTTTATTAATATTTTGGCAGGTACGGTTATAAAAAGCTCCGGTCATGTAAAAGTATGGGGTTTTGATCTTGATAAAAACCCAAGACAAGTAAGAGCCTCAATAGGAATAGTTCCGCAGGAAGTTAATTTTGATCCATTCTTTAGCCCAAAAAAATTACTTGAGCTACAGGCAGGTTTTTATGGTGTAAAAAAAGAAGATCGAATAACAGAGTCAATATTGCAAACAGTTTCACTAGAGAAACAGGCTGACGCATATACAAGAAGCCTCTCTGGTGGAATGAAACGAAGACTTCTTATTGCAAAGGCCATGGTACATCAACCACCTATTTTATTTTTAGATGAACCAACTGCAGGTGTTGATGTAGAATTACGAAAAAATTTATGGGAAAATATCAGAGAATTAAATAGGCTTGGAATAACTATTGTCTTAACAACGCATAACCTTAGTGAAGCTCAAGAAATGTGTCATAGAATTGGTATTATTAATAAAGGTAATTTAGTTGCACTCGATACTACACAAAAACTATTGGAACGTATTGAAAGTAAAAAAATTAAATTTAAAGTTAAAAATTTAAATGTGTTTGAAAAAATAAAGTTAAATGGTGTAAGATTTTCAAGAGCTAATGGGGAAATTGTAGCTACATATGATAAAAGTAAATTTAAGTTTGACGAAATCATAGAAGCGGTAAAAAATAATGCTGAAATACTTGATATTTCGACTGAAGAGGGTGATTTAGAAGATATCTTTTTACAAGTAACAAATAAGTAGATTTTTATGAAAATAAAAGTAAGAATTAGGATATGGAGTTAATTAAAAATTTAAAAGAAGCTTCACTAGCTAAAAATTTATTTATTGCAATTCTTGGCTCTATTCTTTTAGCTGTATCTGCAAAAGTAAAGATTCCGTTTTATCCAGTACCAATGACTATGCAAACCTTCGTAGTTCTTTTTTTAGGAATATCCTTGGGATGGAGATTAGGATTATTTGCTGTGGGATTATATTTAGTTGAAGGAATTGCAGGACTGCCTGTATTTGCTGGAACTCCAGAAAAAGGCGTGGGTTTTATTTATTTTACTGGACCAACAATGGGCTATTTAATTGGATTTTTAGTTGCAGTTTACTTGTCAGGAATTTTTACTTTTAACAATAATTTTTTTAAGAATTTTATAAAGTTGGTATTCTGTGTAAGCTTCATTTATATTTTAGGATTGATCTGGCTTGGATCCTTAATTGGATGGGAAAAACCATTATTTAAGTTAGGAGCACAGCCTTTCCTTTTAGCAGAATTATTTAAAATTTTACTTTTAACCTTACTTGTTCCTAAAATATTAAAATTTAGAAAATAAAAACAATTAGTTTGGAGATCTTTTAGACAATATTCTCTGAAGAGTTCTTCTATGCATTTTTAGTCTTCGAGCCGTTTCTGAAACATTTCGGTTACAAAGCTCAAACACCCTGTGAATATGTTCCCATTTGACCCTATCTGCTGACATTGGATTTTCAGGTGGTTTAGCCTTCGAATCTGGGGCTGCCAGAAGAGCGGATTCGACGTCATCGGCATCAACTGGTTTAGCCATATAGTCTATGGCTCCTGCCTTCACAGCTGCTACGGCTGTGGGGAGGTTTCCATACCCTGTGAGCATTATCACCCTGCTGTCTTTTTTAACCTTATTAATCTCCTTAACTACGTCCAAACCATTACCATCATCAAGCCTCAGGTCCACTACAGCAAACGCGGGAGGCTGAGATTTCACCATTTTATTAGCAATTTCAATGGTTTTTGCACTCTGAACCTGAAATCCTTTCTTCTCCATGGCCCTAGCTAGCCTGTCTCTGAAAGGATCATCATCATCGACTATGATAAGTGATTTGTCCTCCAAGTCAGATATTTTTAAACCTGGGGGTGATTTGTCTGATCTAATCATAATTAACATATAGTAACTTTTCAAAATTTTTCAATGAATTATTTCTTTACATAAGTTCGAAAAACCAGTACATGCGTCTCTTTAGAAGCTTTTTTATTAAATTTTTTAAAAGTTTTTATGAATAAATTGTGTAATTAACGGGGGAAAAAAGTACACGATGCAAAAATTTGATAGCGTTAACGAATTGGTTAACACTTTGCAACCTGAAAGTCCGGTCTATTGTATAAGACCTAATTCAGTCAAAAAATCTGTAAATTTCTTCAAGAATAACTTTCCTGGAAAAGTTCTTTACGCTGTTAAGACCAATCCAGATGAAAGAATAATTAAGATTATAAATAATTCAGGTATTCAAAATTTTGATGTTGCATCAATTAACGAAATAAAATTAGTAAAAAAAATAGACGATAAAGCAAGAATTTATTTCATGCATACAATAAAAAGTAGAGAAAGCATTAAAGAAGCATACTATCAATATAATGTAAAAGATTTTGCTTTAGATACTAAAGATGAATTACTTAAAATTCTTGAAGCCACAAACAATGCAAAAGATTTGAATTTATATGTAAGAGTTACTATTTCAAATGAACACGCTGAAATTGATTTGTCTAGAAAATTTGGAGCATCTACCTCAGAAGCTTTGGGTTTACTTAGACTGTGCAAAGAACATGGAAAAAAAGTTGGTTTAAGTTTTCATGTTGGATCACAGTGCATGCACAAAATTTCCTTTTCAAAGGGAATAGCAGAAATTGGTAAAATAATTAAAAAAACTAAAATTTTGCCTGATGTAATTAATGTGGGGGGAGGATTTCCTGCAGTATATCCAGATTTAACTCCTGAACCTTTAGAAAATTATTTAAAAGAAATTAAATTTGCCCTAGATGATTTAAAATTAGACAAATTGCCCGAAATATTTTGTGAACCAGGCAGAGCACTTGTAGCGGAAGCTGGTTCTACACTTGTAAAAGTAATATTAAAGAAAAAACAAAAACTTTACATTAATGATGGAACTTATGGTTCTTTGTTTGATGCAGGAGTACCAAATTTTGTTTTCCCCACAAAAATGATAACAAATGGAAGAGTTGTTTCTAAAAAACTTACACCATTTAATTTCTATGGTCCAACTTGTGATAGTCTAGATTATATGAAGGGTCCTTTTCTTCTTCCTAATAACATTAAAGAAGGAGATTACATTGAAATTGGACAGCTCGGAGCTTATGGAAGTACGTTTAGGACAAAATTTAATGGCTTTTACTCAAATGCAATTTACCAAGTGGATGACAAACCTATTCTTTCAATGTACGATGAGGAAGAAAAAGTTGATTACTTAGTTGCGTAATGAATAACAAAAATGGTCCTTCGCTTGGACATAATAAAAAATCACTATTAAAATCAGAAGTCGAACACATTGATATAACTTCATTTGATTCAAGAAAAATAATTGAGTCTATGAAAAAAATGTCATTTACCTCTAGAGACACCGCCAAAGCTGCTGAGATTTATAATGAGATGATAAACGATAAAGACTGTGCAATTTTTTTAACAATAGCAGGTTCAACATCTGCCGCTGGTTGTATGAAGCTTTATTCCGATTTAGTAAAATATAATATGGTCGATGCAATTGTAGCAACTGGAGCTTCAATTATAGATATGGATTTCTTTGAGTCATTGGGATTTAAACATTACCAGGGTGATCAGTTCCAAGATGATAAGATTTTAAGGGAAAATTACATAGATAGAATATATGACACTTATATAGACGAAGAACAATTACAGGCTTGCGATAAAACTATTTGCGAAATAGCAAATGGATTACCTCCCAAATCTTATACTTCGAGAGAATTCATAAGAGAAATAGGTAAATATCTTAAGAAAAATGCAAAGAAAAAAGATTCATTAATTGAACTTGCATATGATAACAATGTTCCAATTTTTTGTCCTGCTTTCACTGATAGTTCAGCTGGTTTTGGACTTGTAATGCATCAAGAACAAAACCCTTCAAAACATATTACTATAGACTCAGTAAGAGAATTTAGAGAGCTTACTGAAATAAAATTAAAATCAAACACATCTGGATTGATGATGATTGGTGGCGGAGTACCAAAGAACTTTGTGCAAGACACAGTTGTATGTGCTGAGCTTTTGGGAAAAAAAGTTAATATGCACAAATATGCAGTACAAATAACAGTCGCAGATACAAGGGATGGTGCCTGCAGTAGTTCCACTTTAAAAGAGGCAAGTTCGTGGGGTAAGGTTGATACTACGAAAGAACAAATGGTTTTTGCAGAAGCAACTAGTGTATTTCCATTAATTGCTAGTGATGTTTATCATCGTCAAAATTGGAAAAATAGAGAAAGAAGAAATTTCCAAAAGTTATTCTAATAAAATGACAAAAACAAAAATAGCTTTGATACAGATGAAGATGTCATCTGAACCTCAAAAAAACATGGTTTCTGCCATAAAAAAAATAAAGGAAGCTTGTAAAAAGAAAGCTAAGGTAATTTGTTTGCCAGAACTATTTTTATCGAATTATTTCTGTCAGGAGGAAAAGCACTCAAATTTTAATTTAGCCGAGAAGATACCTGGCAAGACTACAAATATTTTTTCTTCATTAGCTAGAGAATTAAAAGTTATAATTATCGCTCCAATTTTTGAAAAAAAAACATCGGGCATTTACCATAATAGTTGTGTAGTGATTAATGAAAAAGGAAAAATAATCGGAAAATATAGAAAAATGCACATACCTGATGATCCACAATATTATGAAAAATTTTATTTTACTCCTGGAGACCTTGGGTTTAAATCATTTAAAACAAATCATGGAAAACTGGGAACTTTAATTTGTTGGGATCAATGGTTTCCTGAGGCCGCAAGACTCACTTCTTTAAAAGGTGCAGAAATTCTTTTTTATCCAACAGCAATTGGTTGGCATCCAAAAGAAAAGAAAAAGTATGGAAAATCTCAACTCAATTCTTGGATATCTATACAAAGATCGCATGCTATTGCAAACGGAGTATACGTTGCCGCTGTTAACAGAGTTGGTCTAGAGAAAAGAGGTTCAAAAAAACTAGAATTTTGGGGTAACACTATTGTTTTTGATCCCAGTGGAAATATTGTTGCTAGTGCAAAACAAGCAGAGAAAACACTAATTTGTGATATTGATTTTAAAAAGGTTGAAAATGTGAGAAGGCATTGGCCTTTTTTTAGAGATAGAAGAATTGATTATTATAAAGGCATACTAAACAATCCAAGAGATGCCTAACATGGACATAGACGGCATCTATAAGATGCCTGCCGAATGGGAGCCTCAAAAATCAACTTGGATAGCCTGGCCACACAATAAAAAAGATTGGCCTGGCAAATTTAATGAAATACCATGGGTTTTCACCAAAATAATTAGCGAAATATCAAAAGTACAAAAGGTCAATCTTTTAGTTAAAGATAATTCAGAGAGAAAAAAAGTTGCCTTCTTTTTCAAAGTTCTAGGTGTAAATTTAAAGAAAATTAGACTCATAATTTGTAAAACTGATAGAGCATGGACAAGGGATTACTTGCCTATATTTGTAAAAAATAAAAAAAATAGAATTTTTTTATCTAACTGGGAATTTAATGCATGGGCAAAATACAAAAATTTTAAAATGGATAATAAGGCTTATTTAAAAGTTTATAAATTTAAAAAAATTAAAATTATAAAGCCAAAATATAAAGGAAAGAAAATTATCCTTGAAGGTGGTTCTATTGATATCAATGGCAATGGTCTTCTTTTAACAACAATGCAATGCTTGTTAAGTAAAGTTCAACAAAGAAATAAAGGATTTAATAAGCATGATTACAATCAAATATTTAATAAATTTTTAGGTATAAAAAAAGTCATTTGGCTGAACAAGGGAATATGTGGTGATGATACGCATGGTCATATTGATGATATCGCAAGATTTGTAGATAAGAATAAAATTTTTATTGCAAAAGAATCAAATAAAAAAGATAAAAATTTCAAAAATCTTAAAGAAAACATAAAAATAATTAAAAAATTTAACAGAGAAAATAAAAATATACTTAAGATCATAAATATACCAATGCCCAAACCAAAATTTATAGATGGAATTAGGGTGCCAGCAAGCTATCTTAATTTTTATATTGCAAATAAAATTGTCTTAGTTCCAATTTTTAATGATCCTAACGATAAAATTATTTTAAAGATTTTTAAAAGGCATTTTAAAAAAAGAAAAATAGTTCCGGTGGATTGTTCAATTTTGGTATGGGGTTTTGGAACAATTCACTGTATGACTCAACAAGAACCAATCTAATAATTATTTTTTTATTATATCAGAGTTATTCCAACTAATTTCAACTAATGCACCACCAAGACTAGATTTTGAAAATTCAATAATTGCTTTTTTTCTTTCCAATAGAGTTTTCCCAATAAATGTTCCTAGTCCTAACCCTGCTTTAGCTTTTAATCTTTTAGATTTTGAGGATATATACGGCTCTCCAATAATTCTAATTATATCATCAGGAAATCCTGGTCCATCATCTGAAATTTTTATTGATATTTCAGAATCATTGTTAAGTAAACTAATATCAATTTGATTTTTGGAAAACTTTACCGCGTTACCTACAAAATTACGAATTCCATAAGTTAATTCTGGAGATCTCTTTATCTGAATTTTTTTATTAGCTTTGGATGTATCTAAATTAATTTTTTTCTCAGTAATCTCTTCAAAAGATTTTGTTATTTCAAAAAGCAAATCCTGTAATGTTATATTTGAAACATATTCATCATCTACAATTTTATTTTGAGATATTTTTTTTAATATTTCTCCACATTTTTTGGCTTGCTCTAATAAAGTATCAATATCTTTTATAAATACTGTGTCTTTATCAACCTCCTTTTTGAGTTCTTTTGCAATTACAGTTATTGTTGATAAGGGCGTTCCTAAAGAATGTGCTGCTGCTGCTGCCTGGTGACCAATCGACTCCAGTTCCTGTTCTTTTGATAAAATATATTCTAGTCTATTTAAAGCGTTACCCCTTTTTCTAGCTTCATAGCCAAAACGAAAGCCGAAATAGTTTAGAAAAATTAAAACGATTATTAAAGAAGACGTTATTGCATAAACATAATAATCTGGAACATGAAAGTGAAGATTTCCTGCGCTAGGTAAAGGGTAGTGATTAAATGTTAATAATAATAGTGCCAATAAAGTTATAAATGATAAGAAAAACGTACTTGTTAAAGTTAATAAAGTAGAACTTATTATAGATGGCACAATAAGAAAAATTATAAAAGGGTTGGTTACACCGCCTGTTAAATAAAGCAAAACAGCTAATTGTATAACGTCATAAAATAAAAGTATCGTTGACTCGATATTGCTTAATTGATTCTTTTTAAAATTAAATTGTATAAAAATATTTGTAAATCCTCCAAAAAAAACTGTTAAAGAGCAATAAATTAATGGAAGTTCAAAACCTATAAAAAAATGTACAATATATATTGTAATTAATTGACCTATTAGAGCTATCCACCTTAAAATTACTACAGTTTTTTTTTCTAATCGCAAATCCTCTTCGAATTTGAGAATATTAAATAATTTCATATTGATTATATGTCTAGATTTTCTACTTCCAGTGCTTTGCTAGTTATAAAGTCTTTTCTTGGAGCAACTTCATCTCCCATGAGTATTTTTATAATGTTTTGATCCTCTTTAGACTTGTCTCTAGTTTCTTTGGAATATTTGACTTTTAACAATGTTCTATTTTCTGGATTCAAGGTAGTGTCCCATAACTCTTCCGGATTCATTTCTCCTAAACCTTTAAACCTTTGTATATTTAATTTTTGTTTTTCGTTGCTTATAAACTTTTCTAGGTCAGGCTTTTTCAATTTTTGTGCAGCATTATTCGAAGATTTAAGAATATATTTTTCTAAATCTTTTTCATTTTTTATATATGAACTTTTTGTGCCTTTAGTAACCTTAAACAATGGTGGTTGAGCTAAATATAAGTGACCTTTTTCTATAAGTTCACTAAAAGGGCGGTTATTAAAAAAAGTAAGTAATAAAGTCCTTATATGTGATCCATCTACATCAGCATCTGTCATTATAATAATTTTCTCATACCTAAGATTCTCAATATCAAAATCTTTGGATCCAGTTCCCAAAGCATTTATTAAAGTAACTATTTCATTTGATGACATCATTTTTGCAAGGGTTTTGTTTTCATGGGCTCCGTTAGCTCCATTAATTCTTTTGCTTTCATTTACGTATGTATTTAAAATTTTTCCCCTTAGAGGAAGAACAGCTTGAAATTCTCTTTTTCTGCCCTGCTTAGCAGAGCCTCCTGCTGAGTCTCCCTCAACAATAAATAGCTCTGTACCTTCCATATTAGATATTTGGCAATCCGCAAGTTTTCCCGGCAAACCTGACAGTTCTAAAGTTCCCTTCCTTCTTACGCTATCTCTGGCTTTTCTTGCAAGATCTCGTGCTATAGCTGCTTGTAGAACTTTATCTAAAACTGCTTTTAAAACTGAAGGATTTTGATCAAACCAAACTGAAATCTTATCATTTACTATTGACTCTACTATGTTCCTTATTTCTGATGAAACTAATTTATCTTTTGTTTGAGATGAAAATTTTGGATCTGGCATTTTGATCGATAAAACTGCGGTAAGTCCTTCCTTTATATCTTCACCACCAATAGTTACTTTATTTTTTTTACTCAAATTTTTTTCAGAAGCATATTTATTGATTATTCTTGTTAATGAACTCCTAAAACCTAAGAGATGAGTTCCTCCATCTTTTTGATGAATGTTATTTGTAAAAGCCAAAACTTCCTCTGAATATCCAGCATTCCATTGTAGTGAACATTCCACAACCACATCACCTCTTTCACCTTTTAAATAAAGAGGTTTTTTAAAAACGCCCTTCTCATTTTTATTTATTAAAATTGATTTTTTTTGATCTAAAAAAGTAACAAATTCACTTATTCCACCGTCATACTTATTTTCATAAGTTTTTATTTTAGCATGTGTCTCATCGATTAAATCAATTTTCAGACCCTTGTTAAGAAAAGCTAATTCTCTCATTTTTTTTTGAAGTGTCGCAGCACTAAATTTAATAGATGAGAAAGTATCTAGTGATGGAAGAAAATTAATTTTTGTACCAGACTTCTTTGTTTTTTTAACAAATTTAATTGAATTTTTTGTCTTACCATTCTCAAAAGATGCAAAATATTCTTTTTCATCTCTGTATATGGTTAAATCTAATTTTTCTGACAAAGCATTTACCACTGATACACCAACGCCATGCAGTCCTCCAGAAACTTTATAAGAATTTTGATCAAATTTACCTCCAGCGTGTAGTTGGGTCATAATGACTTCTGCTGCTGATTTTTTTTCACCAGTATGTGTATCCACCGGAATACCTCTTCCGTCGTCCTCAACAGTAACAGAATTGTTCTTATGCATAGTAACAGTTATGTTTTTGCAGAAACCTACTATTGCTTCATCTATAGAGTTATCCAACACTTCGAAGACCATATGATGCAAACCAGATCCATCGTCTGTATCACCAATGTACATGCCTGGTCTTTTACGTACTGCATCCAATCCTTTTAGAACCTTAATTGAATCTGCACTATAATTCTGGTTTGAACTTGTATTTTTGCTATTTTTCATTTTTAACTAGAAAAAACATTGTATCATCTTTTTTTGCTTAGATAAAATGCACCTAAAATAGGAGACTGAATTAACATTGAGTAACAAGGATAATAAGAGACAAAATAATTTTTTTTTCTAAAATTAGTAAATTTCAAATTTTCATTGGCATAATTACAAAATAACTTTGTTTGTCTGAATTATCTTGAATTAAAACTGGAGATATTGAGTCGTTAAGGTTCATTATTAATTTCTCATCTTCTATTTCAGAGGCAATATCGAGCAAGTATCTTGAATTAAAACCTACAGTTAAATCATCAGAATTATAACTTGCCTTTAAAACCTCATTTCCTTCGCCGGAAGATGAGCTGTTAACAAATAGTTGGATTTGGTCTTTTTTTATCGCAATTTTGACCCCTTCCTTTCTATCAATTGAAACTGTTGTTACTCTCTCAATTGATTGAATAAAATCCTTAGCATTAACAGCGAGTGTCTTGTTATTTCCTTGAGGAACAACCTTTTTATAATCTGGAAATTTACCGTCTATAATTTTAGAAATAATCTTTGAACTTCCTATCTTAAACTGAATTTTAGAATCACCAGAATGAAGCAAAATCTGTTCTGTGCTTTCCTGTAATAAATTACAAAGTTGAAAAACAGCTTTTTTAGGTAAAATAAATGGAACAAAATCTTGTGTCTTTTCAAGTGGAATGCTGCTTGATGAAAGTCTATGACTATCAGTTGCAACACCTGTTAAATAGGACCTTTGATTTGATTCAGTCAAGTGAATAAAGATTCCATTCAAATAGTGTCTAGTTTCATCATTAGACATTGATATTTTTGTTTTGTTCAGTAAATGTAAAAATTTTTCTCTGTCCAAGTTTACCCCGTTTGTTTTGAATGACTCTTTAAAATTCGGGAAATTATCGACTGGTAGACAAAGCAGATTAAACTTTGAATTCTCTGCTGAAATACTTAATTTATTCTCATTTTGTAAAGTGAACGAAACATCTAAATTTGATGGTAACTTCCTCAAAATGTCATACAGAACTGTGGCGGATGTAGTTGTACTACCTTCTTTTTCTGATTTAAAATCTGAGATCTCATCAAAAAAAACTATATCTAAATCTGTAGCAACCACATTTAATTTACTATTTGTTATCTCTAAAAGAACATTTG
>MDTB01174584.1_pt1 | contig 19456 bp, 14 predicted proteins | sample 811161 | NCBI WGS metagenome assembly MDTB01 (sample SAMN05326650, study PRJNA326480) | marine metagenome | isolation source: seawater | place: Mediterranean Sea | collected 2009 | reverse complement strand
TTAATATTTTCTTTTTATTGAGTCTATTCATTATATTTTGCACAATTTGGCTTGGTTCGACCATTCGACCAATACCAGTCTCGCCACAAGCCATATTGCCATCATCAGGTCCCAGAATTGATATATTGCGTGTCCTTAAAAGTTTCAAATTATGCTGTGTTGCAGCGTTTTGCCACATTTTTGAATTCATAGCGGGAGCAATAATAACAGGTTTATCTGAAGCTAATAGAGTTGTAGTGGCCAAATCATTTGCTAATCCGTGTGCCATATGTGCAATTAAGTTAGCACTTGCCGGTGCAACTAAAATTATATCTGTGTCTCTAGATAGCTTGATATGGCCCATCTTGTCCTCATCTGTAAGTGAAAAAAGTTCTCCGTAAACAGGTTTTTCACTAACAGTTTGCAAGGTGAGGGCCGTTACAAATCTTGCACCACCGGAGGTTAAAAGGCACTGAACAGAATAACCTTTTGATCGCAATTGTCGCACAATCTCAGGTGATTTATATGCAGCAATGCCTCCGGATATTATTAATAAAACTCGATTAAGTCTCAATTTTGCCACCCATGTCTGCACAAATGATGATAAAAAAAATTTGTGCTCTATTTTTTTGATTAGAAATAATTTTTACTCGCATTACTAATGAATAGAGAGATAAGCCAAAATTAATAAACCAATTATCGTGGAAGTAATAGGCAACGAACTTGAAAATTTTTCCTCTCCTTTTATGGTTTGAATCGTGTCTGGGTCAAGTTTTACTGATTGGGACTTAGTGCAAACCGAATTTTCCTTCAGATTTTCAACTAATTTAGGAAGATTCTCAACAATTTCATAAATATTGTCCAATGTTTTATTGATACTTATACCTTCATTTGATTCTTTCCATACCCAATCTTCCATAAATGGCCGGATTAACGACCAAGAATTTGTATTAGGGTCTAATTGGCGGGCTGTCCCCTCTGCAACAATTAATGTTTTTTGCAGCAAGATTAATTGGGTTTGAGTTTCCATATCAAACATTTTAGAAATTTTAAATAATTGTGCTAATAATCGTGCCACCGAGATACTTTGGAGAGGCCGGTCCATGATAGGTTCAGCAATTGCTCTACATGCTTGGGCAAATTGGGCTACTGAATGTTCCTTTGAAACCCAGTTAGCGGAAAAGTGAAGCTCTGCAGCTAACGCATAGTCACGATTAAGAAATGCCATTAATATGCTTGCTAAATAGTGTCTTGTTTTACCATTTAATCGACCCATTATACCAAAGTCTACCGCTCCTATAGATCCTGATTTTGTAACAAATATGTTTCCTGGGTGGGCATCAGCATGAAAAAAACCATGATCGAATACTTGTTTGCATGCGATATTTGTTAATTTTCTTAAAATAGCCTTGGGGCATAGCCCAGCTCTTATGATTGCATCACGATCATCAATAGGTATACCAACTAAACGCTCTGTTGTCATCATTCGCTGAGTTGTGAGGTTCCAATTAATTTTTGGTACTATGAAATCGTTGTACTTAATAAAGTTGTTTTCAAGCTCTGTAGCTGCTGCTGCTTCAAGCCTTAAGTCCATCTCTATATTAACGGTATCTTCAATGACTTTAATGACTTTTTTTAGCTTGAAGCGCCTGAGATTAGGTTTAATTCGCTCAGCAAGATTTGCAACCCAGTAAAGTAAATTTATATTTGATTGAAAAGCGTTACTTATGTTTGGGCGCAAAACCTTTACAGCTACTTTTTGTTTTTCTAGTGAAACGGCGTAATGAACTTGAGCTACTGACGCTGCTGCTATAGGAACATCATCAAATGATAAAAACACCTGGTCTATATTTTTTCCCATTTCTTTTTCTATAACTTGTTTAGCTTGCTGACCAGAAAAAGCGGGTATTTGGTCTCGTAATATTGAGAGGTCTTTAGCTAATTTGATTCCCAGAAGGTCTGGGCGCGTTGATAAGGATTGACCAATTTTTACAAAACTTGGCCCAGCTTCTATCATTGCTTTTGCGAGCCTTTCGCCGCGTCTACCGGACACATTGTTTTTTGAGATAAGTGCACAGAAACCTCTGGCCAAGAATGAGTTCGTTAATAATTGTAGGGGAAATAAAGCATTATGTTTGGCTAAAATGCAAAGCAGACGGATAACTTGAAGGGTGTTTTTTATTTTAAGAAACATTTAATCTCATATTCTCCAGCCTGAGTGAATTGCAACTATTCCAGATGATAAGTTTGTATAAGAAACACGGCAAAAACCTGCGTCTTGAATTAATTTAGAAAATGTTTTCTGATCTGGAAAGTTACGAATGCTATCAACTAAATATTGGTATGCATCCCGGTCTTTTGCGATAACACTTCCTAGCCATGGCAAAATATTAGATGAGTAAGCGTTATAAAGTTTAGAACATAATGGGTTATAAACCGTAGAGAACTCCAAACACATAAATTGGCCCCCAGGTTTTAAAACGCGATACGCTTCGGCAAGCGCGTGTTCAATGCTCGTCACGTTTCTGATGCAAAATGATGCGGTATATGCGTCTGCAGAGCCAGATTTTAAGGGTAGATTTTCTGCATTTCCATTGATCCAAGTGACTTGTTTTTGGTAATTTTTTTGTAATTCGCGCGATTTTCCTTGTCGTAACATTTTTTTGTTAGCATCAATTATGATCACATTTTTTCCACCACGTGATAGAAACCTGAATGCGATGTCTCCAGTTCCACCACCAACGTCAACTAATGACATTCGTTTATTAGGTTTAAGTTTATTTAAAAAAATATTTTTCCAACGCCGGTGGATCCCGATGCTCATTACGTCATTCATCAGATCATAATTTGGTGCAACACTATCGAACACTCTGGAAACAAAATCCATTTTATTCATATGAAACGTTCTCTTTTATTTAGAGTTTTGATGTCAATCATAAAACTTACTGATCTTTCTAATATAGCTTAATATAACTTTTTAAGCTAGATTCGGTTTTGGATTATTATTTCGATGCTAGGAGCGCCTATGCCGGAGTTGCCAGAAGTTGAAACAGTTTGTCGCGGGTTGGCGTCAATAATGGTTGGACAGACATTAGAGCGTGTAGATTTAAAGCGTAGCGACTTACGTTTTCCTCTCCCAAAAAATCTTTGTAAAACTTTAGAGGGTCAATCGATCCGTGCGATTAAAAGACGTGCTAAATATATTCTAATAATATTTGGAAATGGGAATGTTCTTATATGTCATCTTGGTATGTCTGGGACATTTAAAATTTATTCGGATACACAGTGTCGTTTAAAACAACACGATCACGTAATTTTTCTTTTGTCGGGCAAATATGAAATCAGATACAATGACCCGCGTAGATTTGGATTTATGCTGTTATCAAATTTAAAAAAAATCAGGCATCACCACATGCTATACAAGCTTGGGCCCGAACCAATTAACCCAAACATAAGTGGTCCAATGCTTGAGGAGCGATTAAAAGGTCGGAGTGGTTCAATTAAAACAGTTTTGTTGAATCAATCCGTTATTGCGGGCCTCGGGAATATATATGTTTGTGAGAGTTTGAATTTGGCTGGAGTTTCTCCAAAAAGAATGGCTAAAAATGTTACTGGGCAAAGGGCAGAGAAATTAGCAAAAGCTATAGTATATATTTTGAATACAGCGATAAATGTTGGAGGATCATCAATAAATGATCATAAAACACCAGAGGGAGGGTTGGGATATTTTCAAATGCAATTTCGTGTGTATGGTAAGGAAGGTTATGTATGTTCAAAATGCTCTGACAAGTTTGTGATAAAAAAAATTACTCAGTCAAACAGATCTACTTTTTATTGTTCCAATTGCCAAAGGTGATTAAATGGAAAAAGCTAAGTTAATAATTCTAGCCTTATTCTCATTATTCTGTTCATTTGATATCTCTAGAGCATCAGATTTTTTAAAAACTATTAATCATATCCCCCTTATGCCGGGACTGATTGAAAATCCAGAGACTGCATTGATATTTGAGACTCCATCTGGAAGAATTGTGGAGGTTTCCGCAAGTGGTCGTCTCGACCAAGAATACGTTATTGGATTCTATGAGAAAACATTACCAGAATTGGGTTGGGGACCTCTACTTGATGGTGAATTTTTTAGGGAAGATGAAATTTTAAAACTAAAACTTACCCCTGTTACTAGAAGAAAAGGGTTTCTAAAAGTGCATTTTAAGATAGCTCCTAAACATGAAAAATAAATATCGAATAAATATGTAGAGGTTACGGTGCTTGACGTTAGCTTGTGTGCCTTATATAAAGCGCACTTAATTTGAATGGAAAGTGAAATTAAAAATGGCGAATAATGCTTCTGCTAAAAAACGGGTGCGTCAGATCAATCGAAAAACAGCCGTGAGAATTGGTCGTGTAAATGCTGCTAGAGGTCTTGTTAGAAAAGTTGAAGAAGCAATTGCCATTGGTGATAAGTCAGCGGCGAGTGAAGCGTTTAAAGTCATGCAACCAAAATTAATGAGTGGCGTCAATCATAAGGTTTTCCACAGGAACAAAGTGGCGAGAAAATTATCAAGGTTATCTAAGCGAATTAAGGTAATGGGTTAATTTCCTTACTTGTTTGTTTATTTACAATAAGTTAGTTTGTGGTTCTAATCTTTTGAGGATTTTAAGCTTTTTTAATATGTGTCACTTTTGGATTTGAAGCCATTCAAAGTTATTCGGTATTCCAAAAAATTATCAAGAAATAATCAGAAGTTAAGCGGTGTTTTGAGGTTTTCCACAGGACCATTTTTGATATTGATCATATAATTAATTGCAATGATTTAAAGTAATAGTTTAAGGGCATCGAGATTCTATTTTCAAACAATGAGTTACACGAGTTAGCTAATTTTTTTATGGTCAATTGTTCATTTTTAAATTCATCTTTTAATTTTTCAGACTCCAACCAAAAAGATTTGTCAAGTTGAATATTTTAATTAAAGATGTTTAATCAGATTGCCAGTTCGAGATTCGATCCGTAAGATTAGGGATGGGTGATTTTAATTCCCTTATTTCGTTACATGAAATGAACATCTCAATTTCTAGGATCTATTATAGACATGAATGAAAGTACAAAAGATATAGAATTGAGTGAACTAGAAAATGAATGGCGTACTGTCTTGACAGCAATGCTCCAGAAAATTGGTGAGGCATCATTTCATAGCTGGATTAAGCCAATTAGCATAGTGGGCATCCACGAGGGAACATTGCAAATATCTGTTCCAACCCGATTTATGAGAGATTGGGTTATTGCACATTATTTAGAAAATCTTACTGATGAATGGTCGCAGGTTAACCAAAAAATTAAAAATATTGAAATAGTGATTCAATCTGAAAGACTTGAGAGCAAAAAAAATGCCAATTCAATCGAGTCGGATGAAAATGATAAAGAAGAATTGATCAGACCTGATCAGAATTCGGATCCTCTTGGAAACCTTAGTGCATCTCTCGACAAGAGGTTTAAATTTGACCGATTTGTGGTTGGTACTCCTAATGAATTTGCATATGCCGCTGCGCGAAGAGTTGCTGAATCTCCTGAAAGACCATCATTCAATCCGCTTTTTTTATATGGCGGAGTTGGATTGGGGAAAACACATTTGATGCATTCTATTGCGTGGCATATTAAAGAACTAGAGCCTCGCCGAACCGTGATCTATATGTCTGCAGAGAAGTTTATGTACAGGTTTATAAGGTCGCTTCGAGAACAGACAACTGTTGATTTTAAAGAGCAGTTTAGATCTGTCGATGTCCTAATGATAGACGACGTTCAATTCATTGCTGGGAAAGATGCAACTCAGGAAGAGTTTTTTCACACCTTTAATGCACTTGTCGATGAAGGGAGACAAATTGTTATTTCAGCAGATAAGTCCCCATCTGATTTGGCGGGGATGGAAGAACGTCTTGTCTCCCGATTAAATTGTGGGCTTGTAGCAGATATTCATGCTACTTCTTATGAGTTGAGATTAGGAATATTGCAATCAAAAAGTCAGCAGATGAATGTTGATATCCCGCAAAAAGTAATCGAGTATTTGGCACATAAAATTACAGCTAATGTAAGAGAATTAGAGGGTGCTTTGAATAGAGTGGTTGCCCACTCGCAGTTGGTTGGGCGTGACATTACTTTGGAGGCGACTCAAGATGTGTTGCATGACTTGTTGAGAGCAAATGATCGTCGGGTCACCATCGAAGAAATTCAAAAACAAGTAGCATCGCATTTTAACATCAGAACTTCTGACATGCATTCGGCGCGGCGATCACGTATTATTGCCCGTCCTCGTCAAGTTGCAATGTATTTAGCTAAACAATTGACTTCACGCTCGTTGCCTGAAATTGGTCGTAAATTTGGAGGTAGAGATCATACGACTGTCATGCATGCGGTAAAAAAAGTTGAAGAATTGAGGGATTATGATAGCACTTTTGCTGAAGATGTTGAATTATTAAGGCGAATTTTAGAAGGTTGAGGAGTTTTTTGATGCTCGATATTGCCTAGTGAAGGATTAATTTGCTTTGGTTTTATCGCGCTAATATGTTTTACTGTCATCAGATTGATTAGAAAAAATATTGTTTAAAACAGTTGGGATCTTTTCACTAGTTTGGTTCAAATGAATATAGTTAAAAAATGAAACTTACCATAGAACGTCTAATATTACTGCGATGTTTAGGTCATATCCAGAATATTGTTGAACGAAGAAATACAATACCAATCCTGTCTAATGTAAGAATGGAGGCAACATCTGGACAGTTAAAATTGCATGCAACAGACATGGATCTAGACGTAGTCGAGAGTGTTGAAGCCAAGGTGGATGCAGAGGGTGCAACTACTGTTCCCGCGCACATTTTATATGATATTACGCGAAAATTGCCTGAGGGCTCAGAAGTTGAATTAACTACTTCAGGGGGTGGCCAGATGTTTTTGTCGTCAGGTCGTTCAGAGTTTACATTGTCGTGTCTCTCGCCGGATGAGTTTCCCTCAATGGGGGGGGATGATTTTAACCATTCATTTTCTTTGGAATCTAAAAGTCTTCGCTCATTAATTGATCGTACAAAATTCGCAATTTCGAATGAAGAGACAAGGTACTACCTCAATGGGATTTATTTTCATAGAGCTAATAATGGTAAATTCGAAGTTTTGAGGACAGTTTCTACAGATGGACACCGCTTGGCAAGTAGTGAAATTAAGCTGCCGAGTGGTGCAGAGAATATTCCTGGAGTAATTGTTCCAAGGAAAACTGTAATAGAACTACGTAAGCTCATTGATGAATTTGACGAAGAAATTAAATTGTCTTTAACTGAAACAAAAATACGATTTGAATTTGGTGATATAGTAGTAACATCTAAGTTGATTGATGGTACTTTTCCAGACTATGAGCGAGTGATACCTAAAGAAAACGATAAGGAATTTGAGGTAAATAGTAGAATCTTGTCGAGCGCCGTTGATCGAGTTTCTGCGATTTCTAATGAAAAGTCGCGGGCAATCAAGCTTTCTGTTGAAGAATCAAAGCTGATTCTGTCGGCTTCGAGTCCAGGTCATGGAAGTGCAGTAGAAGAAATTGAAATCGATTACAAAGATGAGGGAGCAGAAATAGGTTTTAATGCAACGTATCTTATGGATATTATGAGACAAATAGAGGGTGGAAATGTACAAGTTTCATTTTTTGACTCGGCGTCGCCGACAATTCTTCGAGAAGTTGGCGATGGTTCAGCGATTTTTGTATTAATGCCCATGCGTGTCTAGGAAACCTTGCCTATTTTCAAAACGGTTAATAAAATAAAAGATCAAATTTCAGAGAAAACTTAAGTTTTGATATGCGGTTTGCTATAAACAAATTGACTTTGACTAATTTTCGCAACTATGTGCGGATGAGATTAGATATTACTAATAAATCAATAATCTTACTTGGTTCAAATGGGGTCGGTAAAACAAATATTTTAGAAGCACTTTCTTTGTTGATACCGGGACGTGGAATGCGTCAAACAACACTTTCAACTCTTATCCGGGAGGGTTCTAGTGAAGGGTGGGCTATTTCGGCAGATGTAGTCACACCCTCTGGAAAGTTGAATATTGGAACCGGTTATGCTCTCGCAAGCATCACAGAGAGTAGAGATCGTCGCGTAGTAAAGATTAATGGTGTTCAACAAAGTAATCAAAGCTGTTTGGCGAATCATATGGGCGTAATTTGGCTTACACCTCAAATGGATAGGCTCTTTAATGATCCACCATCTGCACGAAGAAAGTTTCTTGATAAATTAATTGGCGCTTGGGACCCGCTGCATTCGGGCAGAATAAATGCATATAATATCAAAATGAGAGAGAGATTATTAATTCTAGGTTCGGGAACTAAAATAGATCTTGCATGGATCGCTGCATTAGAGAGTATAATGGTGGAAAAGGGTGTGGCGATTTCTGCAGCTCGTGTTGAATTTTTATCGCGATTAGCGCCAATTGCGTCATTGGGGATTGATTTGTTTCCAGGAGCAGATATGAAATTAGATGGAGATCTTGAGTTTTTAATTCAATCTAAGCCAGCTCTTGAGGTTGAAGATTGGTTTAGGGAAACATTAAAAATCAATAGATCTAGTGATGTGCTTCGTGGTAGAACTCTAATTGGCCCCCACACTACAGATTTGATAGTAAGGCATAACATAAAGAAACAAATGGCAAGTCTTTGTTCAACAGGCGAGCAGAAATCATTGTTAATATCTATAATTTTAGCTAATGCAAAGTGTCAAAGTACGTTGTCTGGAACAATGCCACTTTTGTTATTAGACGAAGTGACAGCACATTTGGATCAAGAAAAAAGGGACGTGCTTTTTTCCCATCTTGAATACCTCGATATTCAAACATGGTTTACAGGTACGGATAAATATTCTTTTGGTAGTTTTTCTAAAAAGTCACAGGTCATTTGTGTTAAAAATGGAAATATTACAAATTTATAATTGTACAGGTTTTATATAGAAATGGAAAAAGCAAAATGAATGATAAGAAGGATGAGGTGTATGATGCCGACTCCATTAAGGTGCTTCGAGGTCTCGAGGCAGTAAGGAAGCGACCTGGGATGTACATTGGGGATACAGATGATGGGTCAGGTTTACATCATATGGTATATGAGGTCGTTGACAACGCGATTGATGAGGCTCTTGCGGGGTTTTGTGATACTGTATTTGTAACATTAAATGGAGATGGATCGGTTACCGTAAAAGACAATGGCAGAGGTATTCCGGTTGATCTTCATTCTGAGGAAGGGGTTTCAGCCGCAGAAGTGATAATGACCCAGCTTCATGCAGGCGGTAAATTTGATCAAAATTCTTATAAAGTTTCGGGTGGACTTCATGGTGTTGGTGTGTCTGTTGTAAATGCACTATCAGACTGGCTGGAGCTTCGAGTTTGGCGTGATGGAAATGAACACTTTATTCGATTTGAAGATGGATCTGCAATTTCACCTCTAGAAATACTTGGTTTAGCACCTAATGAAAATGGTATCCCCCTAACAGGTACAGAACTTAAATTTCATGCTTCAGGGTCAATTTTTTCCAAATTAGAATACGACCTGAAAACATTAGAGCATCGATTAAGAGAGTTGGCATTTCTGAATTCAGGCTTGAAATTAGAATTAGTCGATAGGCGGGGTGTCGATCCTGTGATGATTGAGATGAATTATGCTGGAGGGTTAGAAGAATTTGTTGAATATTTGGATCGATCGAAACAAGCCATTCATGACAAAAAAATATATGCGACAGGAAAAAAGTCTGAAATAACGGTCGAGCTTGCGATGCAATGGAATGAGAGTTATCACGAAAATACGCTTTGTTTTACTAATAATATTCCGCAGCGGGATGGGGGGACGCATTTAGCAGGGTTTCGTGGCGCATTAACGCGGACAATCAATGCTTATGTGACTAAGTTTGCGGGCGCAAAGAAAGATAAAGTTAGTGTTACTGGCGATGATTCTAGGGAAGGAATGACTTGTGTTCTCTCTGTTAAAGTCCCGGATCCAAAGTTTTCGTCCCAAACTAAAGATAAACTAGTGTCCTCGGAAGTTAGGCCCGTAGTCGAGAGTTTAGTTGGTGAAGGACTTGATCGGTGGTTTGAAGAAAATCCAAACGAAGCAAAGAAAGTAGTCTCTAAGGTAATCGAAGCGGCGTCTGCTCGGGAGGCAGCAAGAAAAGCTCGCGAGTTAACTCGTCGTAAGGGAGCCCTCGATATTAGTTCGCTTCCGGGTAAGCTAGCTGATTGTCAAGAGCGAGATCCAGTTTTGTCTGAAATTTTTATAGTAGAGGGGGATTCGGCAGGAGGCTCTGCAAAGCAAGGCCGAAATCGAGTAAACCAGGCAGTATTGCCCTTAAGAGGCAAGATCTTAAATGTAGAGAAAGCTCGTCTTGACAAGATGTTAAGCTCAACAGAAATAGGCACCCTAATAACAGCGCTTGGAACAGGTATTGGGCGTGAAGACTTTAATATAGATAAGTGCAGGTACCATAAAATTATCATAATGACGGATGCTGATGTAGATGGTAGTCATATACGAACACTATTATTAACTTTCTTTTTTCGTCAGATGCCAGAATTGGTGGATAAAGGATACTTATATATTGCGCAGCCGCCATTATATAGGGCAAAAAAAGGTAACTCAGAAGTATATCTGAAAGATGATGGTGCGCTTGAAGATTACTTATTTGGTGGGATGGTTGAAGATTCAGCTGTGTTGAAAACGTTCAATAATTCTCAAGTTGCAGGTGCTGACCTTAGGGTCGTGATTGAGGAAGCCCGAGAAATAAAAAGGCTTCTGGAGAAAGTTGCTCAGCATGTGCCAATCAATATAATCGAACAGGCGGCTATAGCTGGTGCATTAAATCCAGATATTTTATCTGATCAGGATAGAGCAGTGCAAACTGCGGAGTATGTAGCAAAGCGATTGGATGCATTTACCAATCAGAATGAGCGTGGGTGGTCAGGTGGACCTTTAAATGATGGGGGTCTTGAGTTTTCTCGAAATTTGCGTGGGGTTTTGGAGACACATAGAATAGATGGATCAATTATTCGTTCTTCTGATGCGCGGCGTTTAAACGGTCGTGCCGACCGATTACAAGAATTGTATTCAAATCGTGGAGTACTTTTTTATAAAGATATAGAATATCCTATTTTTGGGCCGATTACATTAGTCGAGGTGCTTCTATCGATTAGTCGTAAGGGTATAAGCTTTCAGAGGTACAAGGGTCTTGGGGAGATGAATCCTGAACAATTGTGGGAAACGACACTCGATCCCAATGTTCGTTCACTTTTGCAAGTGAGAGTGAATGATTTGGTAAATGCTAAGGGTCTTTTTGAAACTTTGATGGGCGATGTGGTAGAGCCACGCCGTAACTTTATTCAATCTAATGCGCTTAAGGTAGCAAATTTAGATATTTAGTCATTTTGTTAACGTAATAATAACTTAGTGCCATCATAAATGTATTATGGGATTAATAAGGCCGTTTATAAGAATTTTTCAGTGGTTTACGACTATAATTATTTGGGGGGTCGTGGCAGGTATTTTTGTCGCTGGTTGGTTTTATTTTGATTTACCAAATATTGACGATGCATTGGAAGCAACACGAAGTCCGACAATAACTATAATTTCAGATGATGGAGAAATTTTAGCTTCCAGAGGCGATCGTTATGGAGTTACTAGAAAAATAACAGATGTGCCAGAATCTCTAATTAATGCAATTTTAGCCACTGAAGACCGCAGATTTTATCGCCATCATGGTATCGATTTTATAGGCTTGTCGAGGGCGATCTGGACAAATCTGATGGCCCGGCGAATTGTGCAAGGTGGCAGTACTATAACTCAACAAGTTGCAAAAAACCTTTTTTTATCACCTGCTCGCTCTTTTAAACGAAAAGCCCAAGAGCTTATGTTAGCATTTTGGTTAGAATATAAATTTTCAAAAAATCAGATTTTAACGATATATTTAAATCGAGTTTACCTTGGTGCTGGCACGTATGGTTTTGATGCAGCATCAAAAGTATACTTTGGAAAACCCGTGAAGAAGATTTCGACCTATCAGGCGGCAATGTTAGCCGGATTATTAAAAGCACCAAGTAAATATAACCCTCGAGCTAACCGCAAACTTGCGCATGATAGGGCAGTTCAAGTATTGAAAAATATGGTTGCCGCTGGTTATCTGACAAACACAAAAATAAACGTAATTAAAAAGAATGGTGCTTTACAGAGAATTAGAGCTTCAAATCAAACAGGAGGATATTTTACGGATTGGATCCTGAATGAGATTAAGAGTTATGTCAGTATCGGAAATCAAGATTTAAAAGTTTTTACTACACTTAATGCTGGTTTGCAGCGTAAAGCGCAAAACATAATATCAAACTCCTTAAGTCTATATGGACAAAGTAAAAGAGTAAAAAATGGCGCACTATTAATGATGGAACCTTCAGGTGCTATTTTGGCGATGGTAGGCGGAAAAAGCTATAAAGGAAGCCAGTTTAATCGTGTTACACAAGCAAGACGGCAACCTGGTTCGGTATTTAAGCCGATTGTATATTTGTCAGGCTTAGAATCTGGTTTTACACCAAAAAGTATATTTACAGATGCGCCTATTAAAATAGATGGTTGGAATCCCAAGAATTTCGACATGAAATATCGAGGGGATGTTACGCTCAAGACAGCTTTATCGCAGTCGATTAATACAGTTGCCATTCAGGTGGCTCAAAAGGTCGGTCTTCGCCACATAAATGAAACGGCAAAACGACTGGGTATTAATAGTCAGATGTCGCGAGATTTGTCTATCGCACTTGGCACATCAGAATTAACGTTAATGGAAATTACAAGTGCATATGCCTCATTCTCAAATGGTGGCTTTGCTACTATGCCATTTGGAATCTTGGCCATCACCAGTGGTGCTGGGCAAGTCTTATACAAGCGGACAGGATCTGGTCCGGGCAGAGTGATTTCCATAAAACAGGTGCATGATATGAACTATATGCTTTCAGCTGTGCTTTTTGAAGGAACAGGCCGACTGGCGAAGTTGGATATTCCAGCAGCTGGAAAGACGGGTACGAGTCAGAATTTTCGTGATGCGTGGTTTTTAGGTTATACGGAGCAATTAATAACAGGAGTTTGGGTTGGTAATGACAATGGGTCACCTATGAAATCTGTTACAGGAGGTGGGTTGCCGGCCAGAATTTGGAGAGAGGCGATGATTTATGCGATCAGGAATCCCCTCATTCATATTAATAAAAGGGACAAGACTAGAATAATTTCACTTGACAATATTTCAAAACCACTTTCACCTAAGAAAGGTGTTTTTGGGAAAATATTTGAGCATATTAAATTATATATAGACTAATTTTTATAAACTATCTTTTATTAGAGAAATTAAATTTGATGTACTGTGGCCTTTTTCCAATTTAGCTAAAATAACGCTTCCACCATAATCAGATACAATTGAGGCCCCTACGACATCACTTATCGCATAGTCCGCTCCTTTGATTAGAACATCTGGTTTAATTTTTTTAATGAGTTGTATGGGAGTTTTGTCATTAAAGAAAAGGACAAGGTCAACATACTCAAGCGCCGAAATGATTTTGGCCCGATTTTTTTCAGAATTAATTGGGCGGTCTTTACCTTTAACTTTTTTTACTGAAGTGTCTGTATTTATAGCGACTATCAATTTGTCGGATGCCGATTTAGCTTGATATAACAATGAGATATGACCGGAGTGCAGAATATCAAAACATCCGTTCGTAAATCCAATTTTGAAGTTATTTTTTCGCCACTCGTTTATAAGTTTAATTCCTTCATTTTGCATCTTAATTTTATTTTCTGAGTTGTTACGGTGTGTGGGGCTAAGTTGTGATATAATCTCCAAAGCTGAAGCAGCCTCTGTCCCAAATTTCCCTACTACAATGCCGGCGGCGATGTTTGCTATTTTGGCTGCAATCGTTATGCTTGATTTGATGCTCATGGCGCAAGCCATTACAGCAACTACCGTATCCCCGGCACCAGAAACGTCAAATACTTCTCGTGCTTCGGCTTTAAAGTGATGGGCGTCCCCATTTACATCCAATGTCATTCCATCAGCACTTCTGGTAACAAGGATGTTCTCAATTTGGCAACTCTCTCTCAGGAAGCGCGCAGCAATAGTGACTTGAGCGTCGTTTTTCCCCGGTAGGTCCGTAGCTAATTCTAATTCTTTTCTATTAGGGGTTATTAAACTTGCTCCTTTATAACATGAAAAATCTTTTCCTTTTGGGTCAATTATTACTGGAATCTGATGTTGCTTTGCTGTTGCAATAAGGTTTTTTAAAAGATTTTTCTCTAAAACACCTTTACCGTAGTCAGAAAGAATTAAAGCGCCACAATTAGGTAAGAGGTTTGTAACTTTACGAAGAATTTTGTTAGCATTTTTTGAGTCAATATCGGTGATTGTTTCTTTATCAGCGCGCAAGATCTGTTGATTTCCTGATAAAAACCTTGTTTTTATCGATGTTTCTCGATTTTTATCAATTATTAGGTCAACGTAAACTTGATTGCTAGCTTCAAGCATTGAAGAAATTTCAATCCCAGCATCATCGCTGCCAATAACAGATATAAAATCTACGGTCGCACCGAGTGTTAACAAATTGCGCACTACATTTCCCGCGCCACCAAGCATGGATACTTCAGATTCAACTTGTAAGATCGGTATGGGAGCTTCTGGGGAAATACGAGAAACATCTCCTGCAATAAACCTATCAAGCATTATATCACCAACGCACAGCACTTTAGCCGTTTTGAATTTGTTAATTAGCGCGATGATTTCTAAATTATCAATCATAACAAATTCAGTTTTTGTTCAAGTGCGTTGCAAAACATATGGCCTATAATGATGTGCATTTCTTGGATACGTGCCGTGTTTGAGGAAGGTACAATTAAATAAGGGTCAGCAGTTGCAATCATTCTCCCACCTCCTTTTCCTCCAAACCCTGCGGGAATCGCGCCTACCAGCTTTGCTTCAATTAATCCGTTAATGACATTTTGTGAGTTTCCAGAGGTAGAAATTCCAATGGCTACATCGCCCGGTTTTGTTATTGCGCTTATTTGTCGTGAAAATATATTGTCAAAACCTAAATCATTGCCGCCCGCAGTAATTGCTGAGCTATCAGTTGTGAGTGCAACGGCAGCAATTGGCTTTCGATCGTTTTTATATCTTACCACTAGCTCAGTTGCTAAATGTTGAGCATCTGCGGCACTTCCGCCATTTCCAAAAAATAAAATTTTTCCTCCATTATTGATTGAATTTATAGAGGCTAAAACAAGTTCTGAAAAAGAATTGAAGATGCTATTCTTTGTAGCTTCAAGCACGTCTTCATGCTCTTTAATCTCTAGATGAAAAAGTTTATTTAAATCCATTTATTCTCCCAAACTTAAAATATAATCCGCTTTCCATTTTTTATACTTTCCAGAACACATAATGTAGCAAAGGTGGACTGAATCATCTCCTCCTCATTAATCGGTGTTTTTGATGGTTCCTTTACCGCTTGAATGAAAGATTTTAACGCTTCGTCAAACCCTTTGTCTTGTGCGCTTTTTTTTGAGACTGACTTTTTTCCTCCCGTAATTTTGAGTTCTCTAAAATCGTTAATTCTAAGGTTCTTTCCACCAGAAAAAATCTCATATTGTTCTTTTCCTTCGGATTCGTCACCTTCGGCTGTATATAAGATATTTGCTAATGAACCATCCTCAAATGTGAGCGATGTAATCACGTTTTCGCATAAAGAGGCTCTCCCCCCACTAGCTTCTGCAAATACAGATTTGATAGGTGAAAGAGCAAAAAATCTGGCCAAATCGATGAAATGACATAGCTCCCCAATCAAGCGCCCACCTCCTTCGTCCGGTCTATTGACCCAATGATCCTGTGGCAAACGCCCAGCATTGATTCGAAATGTCATGAACTTCGCCTCATTTAGTTGCTCAAGCTCGGTTTTAACTCTGATTGCCATGGGGGCAAATCTCCTATTAAAACCGATTTGAAAAAAGGAATTTTTTGATTTATTTCTTGCCCGCACAACTTTATTCAACTCGGTTTTGTTTAGTGCTATGGGTTTTTCGACGTAAACATTTTTTCCTGAATTTAAAGCCTGAGTTGCTAAACTCGCATGAGAGTCGTGTCGGGTTGCTATTATTACCGTATTTATCTCTGGGTTTAACATTACAGCGTTTATGTCAGTGGAAGAATTAAGAAATTTGAATGCTTTTTTGTTATGATCAGCGCTAGCGCCATGTCGTGTTACAACAGTGTGCAATGTTATGTCTTTATTGGCTTTGAGCCGCGGTAACAAAACTGATTTTGCAAAATTTCCAGCCCCTACCATGCCCAATATACATGGTGAGGGTTTTGTTTTGTTTAATAAATTTATAGAAAGATGTCGTTTTTTATATTTATTTTCTGGGTATGATAACACTACTCCCATATGAGGTTCGGAGTTGCTCATAATCATACTATAAGCCTCTACAGCGCTTTCAAAAGGTATTTTATGGCTTATTAGTGGTGTTACATTCAATTTTTTTTGAGGTTCTAAAGCCATAAGGCGCAAGCACTCATTTAAATTTTCAGTTTCAGTCCATCTGACCCAACCTGTAGGATATTTCAAGCCTTTTTGTTCAAAATCATGGTCATAACGTCCAGGCCCATACGACCTCGATATTATAATGTTTAGTTCTTTCTTCATAAAACCTGCATAAGGGAATTCTGTCCCCACCATACCAACTAAGCATACCGTTGCTCTGTCGCGAGCGATATCTGCGGCAGTTTGAAATGGCTCATTCGACTTAGTTGCGGCGGCAATAAGTATGCCGTCACAACCTTTATTCATAATTAGGTTTTGGATTATATCTGAAGGGTTTTTGCTAGAGAGATTAACTGCAAATTCAGCACCAAGCTTTTTCGCTAGTTGAAGTCTTTGTTCATTATAGTCTAAAGCAATTACTCTGGAGCCTGAAAGGGATAGGAGTTGAGCAGCTAATTGACCTATTAATCCCATGCCGATAACAGCAATAGTATCCCCTAAGGCACTATTTAGATTGCGAACAGCATGCAGAGCAATTGAACTAACAGTTCCAAAGCAAGCTTCCTCAAACGATACTGTTTTTGGAATTGGCACGGCTAAGTTTGATGGAACTAAATTTAACTCTGAATGATTAGCTATGCCAGCCCCCGCAATAGCTACTCTTTGGTCTATAGAAAACTGACCCTCTAAACCATCACCTAAAGCAAGAATTTTCCCAGAAGCTGAATAACCAAGTGGCAATGGTTCATCTAGTCTAGACATAACGGATTGAAATGTTTGCTTAAAACCGTCCTTATTAAATTTTTTTAAAACTTTCTTTACAAGATCTGGACGATCTTTCGCTTTGCCGAGCAAGTTTTTCTTTGCAAAATTTATTACGCTTCTTTCTGTTCCCACTGATATAAGAGATGATTGGGTCTGCACAAGTAATTGCCCAGCTGCCACAATTGGCTCCGGGACATCCAGAAGTCTCAGTTTTCCAGTTTTTCTACTTTGAATAACTTGTTTCATACACTCTTTTACTCATATTTTACCCGAGATTGCAAAGAATAGAAAACAACCGTGTCATAAAAAGCTTTGTAACTCTCTTATCACAGGGTATGAACTATCTATGTGTGGTTTAGTTGCAATTTTTTCATACGAGAGTAAGGCCTCTTGTGTTAATCGCCAAGAGTTGGGGAAAATTACTGACTCGATGATGGTGCGTGGACCAGATTCAGGGGGTGTTTGGATGTCTTCTGATTCAAAAGTTGGATTAGGTCACCGGCGACTTTCTATTCTAGATCTCTCTGATAGTGGCATACAACCAATGAGCATAAAAGAGCTACATGGAGTGAAAGAGCGATACTTCATAAGCTATAATGGTGAAATTTATAATTTTCATGAACTTCGTCGGGAGTTAGAACAAAAAGGCGTTAAATTCAGAACTAAATCTGATACGGAGGTGATTTTAAGATTATATGAGTTTTATGGTCATTCTATGCTCAGAAAGCTTAGGGGTATGTTTGCATTTGCTATTTGGGATGATAAACAGCAAGAACTATTTTTAGCTAGAGACCCTTATGGAATAAAACCATTGTACTTCAGTGACAGTGGGGGCGTTTTTAGGGCGGCATCGCAAGTAAAATCATTACTGGTTGGAGGAGGAATAAAAGATTTGAGTCCGTGCTCAGCTGGTCATGTTGGGTTCTTCTTATTTGGCAGTATCCCCGAACCCTACACCTTGTATAAGAGTATTCAATCACTTCCCGCAGGACATTGGATTAAGGTTAAGAAAAATCAAACTTTTTCTATTAATCGATACTTTGATATTTCCGAAACTATGCTCAATGCAAGTGAGCAATGCAATAAAGATTATAATCTCAGAGAGGCCTTGTTAGATAGCTTAAGTCATCATTTTGTATCAGATGTTCCAGTTGGCTTTTTCTTGTCTGGAGGTTTAGATTCCTCATCGCTTTTAGGGTTGGCTGAGGAGATAAAAGGGCCTGGTTTAAATACCGTTACGTTAGGTTTTTCGGAATTCAAGGGAAAGAAAATCGATGAAGTATATCATGCTGAGATGATAGCGCGGAATTACAGCACGAAGCATTACACAGAGTACATAAGTAAGGTTGACTTTGATGATTCATTACCTGACATTCTCTCAAAAATGGATCAACCAACAATAGATGGCGTTAATACATATTTCGTGTCTAGGGCCGCTAAAAGACAGGGTTTAAAAGTTGCTGTATCAGGTCTTGGCGGGGATGAAATTTTAGGTGGATACAACAGTTTCACACAACTACCAAAATTGGTGGGGACGATGGGCTATGTTCCGGGTAATGAATTATTGGGCAAGATTTTGCGTATTTTTTTGCAGCCTATTCTGGGGAAATTTTTCTCACCAAAATGGTCTGGTTTTATGGAGTTAGGCGGAACAATAGGCGGTGCATACTTGTTGAGGCGTGGATTATATATGCCGTGGGAATTGCCAAGTTTTCTAGATCCTGAAATGGTTCGGGATGGACTTAACGAATTGCGACCTATTTATGCGCTAAACCAGGCATGTTTAAAGATTAATGAGCCAAAAAGAAAAGTAGCTATTCTGGAGACACTATTTTATTTGCGTAACCAGTTGTTAAGAGATACTGATTGGGCAGGCATGGCGCATTCTTTAGAAATAAGACTACCTTTTGTGGATATGATTTTATTTGAGTCATTAGCGCCTGTGCTACTCCGCAAAAGTGGGCCATCAAAATTACAGTTGGCAAAAGTGGTAAAAAAACCATTAGCTAAGGAAATTATAACGCGAGAAAAAGTTGGGTTTTTTGTTCCAATTCAGAAATGGACGGCTGGTGGAGCCAAAAAAAGCGAACACGGCCTTAGGGGGTGGGCGCAAAAGGTTTATGAATATTCTAACGTATC
>MDTB01213144.1_pt1 | contig 19458 bp, 17 predicted proteins | sample 811161 | NCBI WGS metagenome assembly MDTB01 (sample SAMN05326650, study PRJNA326480) | marine metagenome | isolation source: seawater | place: Mediterranean Sea | collected 2009 | reverse complement strand
TGCCGTACAGCTTCAGCTATTGTCTGTAAGACTTTATAATGAGTGTCAGGACCACTACCTTCTGGATCTAAGGCTAAAGAAATTACTGTGGGATTTATTGATTTTAATTGCTGGAGAACGGGAGCAACATCTCTTGAATTTTCTGGTTGTTCTGTAAATATTTCACCTTGGTAAAATCCTAATCTTAAATGATGAACATCTTTAACTCTTACTCCAAAATTTGCCCAAACTAATTCTTCTTCATATTCACGAACCATACCTTTCAGCTTTTGAATTGTTGATGAATTTTTTTGTCCATCGTAACTATCATCTAATTCACTAATAATCTTCTCTAATTGACTTTTTAATTCAGATCTACTTTTTACATCATAAATTTCGATTATAGCTCGTACAATACGATGTGATAATCCTCTAACCTGACCTTCTTTATCATTATTAGCAATTTTATCAAGATAGTGATATACGTCCTTATCCCAACGTTTTTTATAACCTTCAGTAAAAAAATCTTCATAGTTTATCATCTGGATTCTTTTTTGAGATATAAGATATAAAGTATTTTTCATTATCCTTTTTATAAAATCATTTGTGACACTGGTAAAACCTGATGTCATATTCGTAAAAATATGCTTATTTGTTGGTTCTCGAATTAGGTGTATTATTTGTGGCATCATACCCAACATAATATCATCATGATGTGGGCCTGTATGATAATAAACTTGGTTTTTTTCTTGTTTTATACCTTTTTCTACTTTTCTATGAATACTATCAACAATATCACTAACCGTAGACTCTGATAGATTTGGTATCATCCTGCAAATTTTATCTTGTTTTAAATCTTCTAAACTTAATTTTTTTCCATAGATTTTTTTCTTAGTAGCAAGAGTATATAAAGCTTTCTGGCTCTTTCTTATACCCCAATTTTTACTATCCCAATATCTATTTTTAATGTTAGTTAATTGTTTTGTTGCACCAGTGGTTAAGAAAAAACGACTATTCCTTAATCCCTGAAGGGAGGTTGCTGGATATTTGATACTTGGTTCCAATTCCATAGATTTTTGTATCATATGGGCTTTTGCTTCTCCAGCAGCTATAATAATTGCAGTAACATTTTTATTATGCCTGATTGTACCGAGACCAATAGTAATCACTAATCTATTTTTACTTATTTCAATACCTCCCAGATCTGTAGCTGCAGCAGCTTGAGTTTCAAAGTTTGTCTCTGTTAGTCTTGTTGTCGAATTGTGATCAGACCCTTTCACGTTAAAAGCAATATGCCCATCGGGTCCAATACCACCTAAGAAGAAACCTATCCCTCCTAAAGATTGAATTTTCGCTTCATAATCATTACACCATTGGTCTATACAATAAATAGATTCTTGCTGCTCTTGTTCAAAAGAAGATGTTGGATTTCTATACCTTAAACTGAGATCAATTTTCCTTTCTGGAAAAATATCCTTCCATTTTTTATTTTTATAGAGTTCGATATTATTGCAATTAATTAAAAGTGCTTTTTCGGAAGACATATTAAAACCATCTAAATAAAAATGTTTAACATAATCAAAAAAACTATTTTTTTGATGTGGATCCAGAGGATAAAATTCATCTATTTGAACAAATCTTAAATTAGTTAGATTTGGTTTTTTCTTATGCTTGAAATCATATTTTTTTAGTAAGGATTGTACTTTTTTATCACTCCAATTATATAGCAAATGGTGAGTCCATTTTATAAAATATTCAGGTGTCTTCCCAGTTGGCAAACTTATGACACCTTCTGGGTTTTCAATAACCCATTCCAAAAATCTTAAAGAGGTTAACAATCCAAGATCTGGAAAGTTATCAACCATTAAATATGGGATTTTTGAATACTTATCATTGAATTCATTTTTAGAAAGAAATGCTCTTTCCATCGGAGACCAATTTATGTTTTTCATTTTATTTTAAATATATTATTTTTTCGACAGTTTGAGCCTTTTTACTAGTTGCCCTTATAATGAAGACACCTGAACTAGGTTTTGGGTAAATATTTTTCATATCCCATTTTAAATAGAATTTTCCAGTTGAAAGTTCTTTATTGAGTAGTTCACCAATCAGTGTTCCTTTTAAGGATATAAGCTGAATAGAAATTTTTTCTGAAGACTTAATATCCAATTCAATAGTATTATTAGAGTTGAAAGGATTTGGGTAAGACCTCATAGAAAATATTTCAGGAAAAAAGTCACCAAGTTCTTGATTCAGTGATAAATAATGTTGACCGATAGACTGAATCAGTTTTTGTTCACCTTCTACTAAATCGTAGCTTAATGCCCAAATCATGACTCCACCTAAATTTTGATTATGAGCAAATTCACATTTATATTTAATTGATTCATCATCATCAAAAGTTATAATTTTTGATTGATCATCTTTTTTTAGGTATGGAGCATAAGCAATATTATCCCACTCATAACTCCATCCATTATCAATTAAATTTGGAATCTCTTTATATAATTTGTCTACTACATTTCCTGTAAAAGACATATTAATATCTGAAGCATTATACTGTTTTCCCCAAAAAGGTAATCCTAAATTAATTTGACTAGAAGGTATCCCTCTAGTATTCGCTAAATAATTAATACCAGTTTCGCATGACCCATCGGGGTCTCCTACCGGAGATGAGTAAAGTGGAGAATTATGCCCAGCATGACTGGTCCAACCACCATGGATGTCGTAAGTCATTGCATTAAAAAAATCAACATAAAACCTCAAAAATGAAAAGTCATACCATTGTCCTGACCAATTTGAAATAGGAACTGCCATTGTAATTAATAATTCTGGATTATGTTGATGAAATACAGAATCCATTTCGGCAATTAAAAAATTTAAATTTTGACGATCTTCATTAGAGGTAGGGTGTTCCCAATCCATATCAATTCCATTATAACCATAGGTGTCGATAACATCTAATAAATTATTAATGAAAACAGATCTTAATTCATGAGATTCTGCAACTGTCCGAAACCCCACGTCATTACCCCATCCACCTAAAGAAAGTAATATTTTACATCCATTTTCTTGAACTGTTTCACAAAGATCCGATGAAAACATATTATCATAAGATAAAATATTCCCATTTTGATCTGGCCATGCAAATGCATGATTAATATGAGTCACTACACTATAATCAACAGAACTAATTGACATTTGATCTGATACCCAATGAGGATAATAACCCACAACTCGTTGAGAATGAATTATATTTGAATAAAATAAGAAAAGTATAAAGAAATACTTTGAATAAATAAATTTTATGGAGGCTTTTATTATGATAACAATCTTATTTTTAATGAAGGAAATTATGCTAATATTTTATAAAATCGTAATTATTTGTTGATAAAATCAATTTTTAATAAATCATAGATATGATAAATAAATTATTAATAAATCTAAGCACTCATACTAAGTTCAAAATTGTTTCTGTAATATTCTTTACCTTATTATCTTGCTCATCAAATCTGAGTATTTTAGAGTTAAGAAAATTACATTTCATTCAAGAACGAATTGAAAATCTTTTAAAAAGACTTGAATCAAATACTTCTATCGGTATCAAAATAGTCTCATTAAGGTCAAAAAAAGTCTTATTTTCAAAAAACGAAGAAAAACTTTTATCACCAGCTAGCAATATGAAACTTTTAACTGGTGCAGCGGCAATTGAGCTATTAACCCCTGATTATAAATTCAAGACAATTATTCATAATCATAAAAATAATATAATTTTTACAGGAAGTGGCGATCCCACATTTAAACGTAGCAATCTTGATTCATTAGCAAAAATTATTAGCTCAAAATTTAAAAAAGTTGATACTCTTTTTATTGAAACAAAAAATATGGATAGTCTCGAATACGGAAATGGTTGGATGTGGGATGAAGGTTCTGAAGAGTATTCAGCAGCGATAAATACATTTATTGTAGATAAGAATTGTATTACTTTTGAATGTTTACCAAGCAACATTGGAAAGCCTGCGATAATACAACTTGCGCCACACATGGATGGAATTACCATAGAGAATCGATCTATAACAGTGATCGATACTCTAGACTTTTTAAAACTAAAAGTTGAACGAGACTGGGTGAATCAAAAGAATAATTTTTCCATTTTTGGAGAGATTAAAGTGAATAGTAAGACTGATACAATAATAAAAAATATTTATAATCCCAATTTATTTAATGCTCAACTTTTAAAGAAATACTTAATATCTTATGGTTTAGCGGTAGATGAAATCAGAATAGCTAGAAACTGGAAAAAAAAGACGGATACTTTGGTTGTTCATGAATCTAAGACTCTAAGTGTTATCTTAGAAAAAATGATGCATGAAAGTGACAATCAAACCGCAGAAGTTTTGATTAGGACATTAGGTTTAGAAAAATATCAAAATGGCTCTGCAAAATATGGAATAGAAACAGTCAAAAGCTTTCTATTTGATAAAGTAAAAATTGATACATCATCTTTACGTATTGCCGATGGTTCAGGGTTATCACGATATAACTTATTAAATGTGGATCAAATAATAAATCTTTTAAGTTACATGAATGATTCTCCTCAAAATAGAACGTTTAAACATTCTCTTCCAAATGGTGGAGAAAAGGGTAGCCGTTTAGAAAATCGAATGATTAGTTCAGGGGGAAAAATTATAGCAAAAACTGGTGGTCTTTCTGGCATTTCTTCCTTATCAGGTTATATAGATTCTAAAAGCTTGGGCCCTTTGACATTTTCAATAATCATAAATGGGTATATTGGATCATCTGATCCTTATCGGATGCTTCAAGATGAGATTTGCGAGGTTTTGATACAATAAAAATGAAAAATCATAGATATCTAAATTATATTTTCATAATGGCTTGTTTTTTCCTTTCAAGTTGTAATAATAAATTAGAAAAAGAAATGAATTTTAATAAAATGTACTCTGATCTTCTATTTCGGTATGCACCTGATAATTCACTTTCTATTAATGAGATATCCTTCAAAGTAAAAGATAATGAGAGTTTTATATCTGGGAAAACAAATGAAAAAGGAGTGTATCAATCTCTGAAATTATTTTCAGATTCGATGTCATATCATTTTTCGGTTAAGATGTTGCCAGACTCATTGCTCAGAGATAGTATATATGGGATAGTGAATGTCAGTGTTACAGCTATTCGTGAAAAACCGAAGCATTCATCTCAAATGGTCGATCAAGCAATCTTGGGTAATTATGTTCGATTATATGAAAAGGTTGATGATTGGTATTTATGCCAAACAGAATATGACTATGTTGGTTGGATAAATAAAACTGCAATTCATCTTTGTAATGAAAACACATTAGTAAAATGGAATTCAAATTCTTTGCATATAATTTCGGCATTAAATAGTATTTTATATTCAGAACCTGACGAAAGTAGTCTTCCAGTTAGTGATTTAGTTTTGAATAATCTAATTCAAAAGGTTGATATAACCAATGATTGGGGTAAGTTTATTTTACCAGATGGTAGAGAAGGGTTTTTACCTAATAGTGATTTCAAGCTAATTAAAATGAAAGAGAATATCGATAGTGATATCAAAATTATTGAGAAAGCTAAAGATTTATTAGGAACTCCATACCTATGGGGTGGTAATTCAACAAAAGGAAGTGATTGTTCTGGATTCACACAATTATTGTTCAAATCTGAGGGAATTTTCTTACCAAGAGATGCTAGACAACAAGCATCTCTTGGTAAGAAAATTAATATTCATGAATTGTTATTAGGAGACCTTATTTTTTTCGGTAACGGAGAAAAAGTAACACATGTCGCAATCAGCCTAGGACAATATGATTATATTCATCAAGGCGGAAAAGTTGAAATTCACTCTTTGGATGAGAAATCTAAATTTTATAATAGTCACAGAGCAAAAACATATATGTTCGCCAAAAGAATTCTTAATAAAAATATACTTTAGCCTTCTTTAAAATCGTAAAACATGACTCCATCAAAACGAAATTTTTCATTGGTTTTAATATACTCAAATAGGTCAACTTTGACAGTCTTTCCAAATTCAGAAGATGCATGGATAAGAAAAAGGTTATCAATTAAAAAGCCCTCATGAGCGATGACAATACCAAGTTTAAAGTAAGACCTTTTTACAAATGCGATACCGCACACTTCGGGTAAAATTTTTAATATATCTTTACTTAATCTTTCTATTGGAAGAAATTTCAATTCTATTTTAGAAGACCAATCTAAATCAAGAAATTCACTACCATTCTCTTTTCTATTTAATTCAATATTTAATATTTCTAGAAAATTTTTTTGTATGGTATTTGATGTAATATCTATCGTTTTTGGATTATTCAGTATTCTATCAGATGTAAAATGCCATCTAGATTTATATGTTGGAATATGTAACCCATTTGTATTTTTTTTATAATGAATTTTCTTCATGATATTTTTAGCATCCAAGTAAGTATTACTTTCAGCAAATGCGAGAGTCGTTAATATGTGAACTGTGCAATCAGATGAATCATTTCTGATTATAGGATCTTTATCAATTCCAGTTTCTTCTCCAAGACAAAATAAACCATAGGGTGTATCTAACCTCCAGTGATTAAGAGCTTTGAGACGCTTTTTATAGTTAGGGAACCTAAAATTGAATTGTGGTAAAAAAGATTGAAATTCTTCGTTAGATAATGTATAGGGTTTTGGTAAAGAGTCAATCCATTTACTATTATCTATTGCTTTCTGACATGAAAAAAAAAATAGGCTAAAACATAAAAATAATTTATTCATACAAATGATAGGATAATTTTTTAATTTTGAAATTCTGGACATCCTTATCTACTATATGCTTTATTGCATCGTAATCATTAGTCTTCGCTATTTTCATTCTTAATTGAGTACTACCTATCGCTTTATCGAACATAACAATATTAGAATTAGATGCTAGTTCAAAGGCATTTTTATCAGGATAAAGCATATTATGGATTTGTAAAAAATAGAACTGTATTGAAAATAAATTCACATTTTCAAAATCTTCAATATGAATTTGAACTCCGCCAATAGACTGTCCTTTGTACAAGGAGTAATAAGGGGTAAAATTAATAGGACGGAAAAAAACCCCCTTGAGTTCTAATTCGTTCATTTTATCTGCTAATATATCAGATTCAATCCAAGGAGCTGCAATCACCTGAAATGGAATTGTATAGCCAACGCCTACGGAAAAAATTCCTAATTCACCCAAAATTCCTGTAGCAACCATATAAAATGGAGTTTCATAAAAAGGGACATGTGGGGAAGTTGGGACCCATGGATACTCTGTTTCATTAAATTTAAGATCTCTTGACCAATTATTCATCTTTATTACTCTTAAATCACACCTTTCATTCTTTTTGAAAAGCTCGTTATTTATAAACAAGGCTAATTCACCACAGGTTAGTCCATAAATATATGGAATAGGGTACATACCTATAAAAGACTTGTTGTTCAAATCTAGTATATTACCCTCTACTCTATTACCTCCAAATGGATTAGGTCTATCTAAAACAAGGAATTCAATATTGTTTTCTGCAGCAGCTTCCATTGCTAATCCTAATGTTGAGATATAAGTATAGGATCGAATTCCTAAATCCTGAATATCAAATACTAGAACATCTATGTCTTTTAACATTTCAGAAGTTGGTTTTTTTGTTTCATTGTATAAGGAATAAAAAGTTAAACCTGTATCACCATCATACGAATTCAAAATTTTTTCCCCCGCATCTTCAGTACCTTCAAAGCCATGTTCAGGACTAAATATTGCTTTTAACTCAATATTTAAAGATTTATGAAATAATTCAATGTTATGAGTTAAACTTTTATTTATACCAGTTTGATTTGTTATTAATCCAATCCTCTTTCCTGATATAGAATTAAAATCAGAACTATTTAAAATATCTAAACCGGTTTCAACTTTTTTTGTGGGTATAAAATAGTTTGGTTTTGGAACAAAAGCGCAGCTACTCAAAAAAAATAGCACACTTAAAATTTTTATTATTAAATAATATCTTTTCATTCAGGATTAAATTTATTCAAATTATCTTTTATGTATGTCAAAATCAATTCAAAAAGAGATTGGACAACTAATTGTTGCGGGTTTTAGAGGAAATGTAATTAGAAAGGATTCAGACATTGTTAAATATATTAATAAATATAATATTGCAGGTGTAATTCTTTATGATGAGGATCTTGAAATTGGAGGAACTGGATCAAGAAATATTACTTCACCAAACCAATTGAAAAAATTATCCGAAGACCTCCAAGACGTTTCTGAAAAATCATTATTTATTTCTGTAGATCAAGAAGGGGGCGAAGTGCATCGTTTAAAATCTGAATATGGTTTTTTAGGAACACCTTCCTGGAAACAAATTGGATTATTAAATAATGAATTGATGACAAAAGAATTTTCAGAAAACCTTTCAAGTGAATTACATAATGCTGGTATTAATTTAAATTTTGCTCCTGTACTTGATTTAGATCATGGAAATGGTGCAGTCATTTCTGATTCAAAAAGATCTTTCACTTATGATCCAGAGATCTTAATTAAACATACAAAAATTTTTATAGAATCTCATAAAACTAGAGGAATAATAACATCTGGAAAGCATTTCCCAGGAATTGGTACGGGGAAAACAGATACACATGAAGGTTTTACTGACCTCACAAACTCTTGGTCGGTTAAGGACCTTCAACCCTTTAATGAATTAATAAAATCAAATGATCTGGATATGATAATGATTTCTCATGCATTTGATAAAAAGCTAGATCCTTTATTTCCAGCTTCTCTTTCTAAAAAAGTAATACAAGAAATGTTAAGAGGTGACCTGGGGTTTAATGGAGTTGTTATTTGCGATGACCCAAGTATGAGAGCAATTTCAAATCACTATAGCCTTAAAGAAACCTTTAAACTTATGATAAATGCGGGTGTTGACCTTTTTTGCTTAGGGAATAATTTAATTTATGATCAGTATTATATACCAAAATCAATATCCGTGATATCTGAATTAGTTAATGATGGTCAAGTTAATATTGAAAAAATTTATCAATCAATTGAGAGAATTAATGCTTTGAAAAAGATCTACAATCTGAATGTCTAAGAATAAATTAATTGGCCTTGACTGTGGAGCGTCAAAAATATTATCTCAAGCTGCAAAATTTGATTATGAGCTTGATCTTGTAATTCCTCTTGGAAAAACTATTGAAGAAGAATATTCTACGAGTCTTGATTGGAATAAAAACTTCAAACCATTGGCAATTAAAACTCAACTAGAAGAATTTCGTAATCAAAAAATCAAACTAACACCAGGAGAAATTTCTCAAGGAAATGTCATTTTAAATCTTATAAATAAGTTCCTGAAAAAATTTAATGAAAAAAAAGTAAGTATTTGTTACCCTGGGCTTAAGTCAAAAAAAGGGGTTCCCATTATGGTTAATGGACCCCGAATCCCTAATCTTATAGAAAGTTTAAACTACTTTGAAAATTTTTACAACGATTCAGATTGTTGCACAATTGGTGAGTGGAAATCATCAATTGGGAAAATGATTAATATTAAAAATGGAATTTATTTAGGTGGCGGAACAGGAATTGCAGATGGGTTGATTATAAATGGTAAAATAATTGATTTTAACACAGAAACTAGCATCAGACGTTCGTGGCAAATTTTATATCAAGGAAAGACTATTGAATCATTACTATCACCTTCCGGAATGATTAAATCATTTAATGATAGGTTCAATCAAAATATAAATACTTTAGATGAGTTTATAAACTCTAAATATTCTCCAGAGATTTTAATAGAGGCATCTAATGCTTTTTTAGCATTAATAAAAAATCGAATTGAGATTTTTAATTCGAAGGGTCAATACCCAGAATGTATTGTAATAGGTCAGAGACTAGGTTTATTCATTGATAACCTTGATAATAAAATAAAAGATATATTTTTGAATTGTTCACAAATACCATTGAGCTTTTCTACTGACAGAAGAACAGCAGCTCTTGGTGCTATTTATAAAATGTTAAACCACTAGAAAATGATAGAAATTTCGAATTTTCAAGAACCTATCATTTCTGTTGGGGTTATTCTTCCAGAAGATAAACAAAAAAAATTATTAGTAATAGATTCACAAAATGGAGCAGAGTTTAAAATTTCAATCAAAAAAAATAATTTAATAGTAAATGAAAAAATAATTTCTTCATTATCTCTTAGAAGAAAACACCAAAGTAGTGAAAATTCTTATTACCTATTAAAATCAGTTATTGCTGGACGAGGATTTCATTGGCAAAAAAAAATCTCAATCAAAGTCAAAGGAGATTTGTTTATTTCAAAAAATTCTGGTTCAATATTTTTGGTAAATAACATTCCTGTAGAAACTTATTTGATGTGTGTAGCAACATCAGAGATGAGCGGAGAATGTCCTAATGCCCTTTTAGAAGCTCAAACAGTCGCAGCAAGGTCATGGTTAATTTCAGCTTCAGAGAAAAAACATAGACATTTAAAAATTGATGTATGTAATGATGACTGCTGTCAAAGATATCAAGGTATAAGTAATTTAACTAGTTCATCAATAAAAGCATCTAAAAGGACATTCGGGACTGTATTAACTCATAATGATTCTATTTGCGATACAAGATATTCAAAATCTTGTGGTGGGCACTCTGAAAATAACGAAAATGTATGGGGAGGTAATCATAAAAAATATTTAAAAGGAATTCCTGATAAGGTTAAAAATAGTTCTGATAATTTAATGGATGAAAAAGAGTTTACCCGATGGATTGAAAATCCTCCAAATTCTTTCTGTAATGACTCTATTTTTAAAAAAGGTGAATTAAAAAAATATTTAGGAAGTGTTGATGAATCTAAATCTTACTTTAGATGGAAATATAAAATTTCTCAAATTGAATTAACAAAGAACATAAATAAAAAAGCACTGACCTCTTTTCACAATATAAAATCTATAACTTCACTAAAAAGAGGAGTTTCTGGAAGAATATTAAAGATTAAAATTATTGGATTCTCTAGTTGCAATCAAAAAGAATTAGTTTTAGACACTGAATATGAAATTCGCAGGGTTTTACATCCAAAATTTTTATTTAGTTCTTCTTTCATAGTTCAAACAAATTTTAATAATAACAATTCAATACCTAATAATTTTATATTTAAGGGTTCTGGATGGGGGCACGGTGTTGGTTTATGTCAAATCGGAGCTTTGAAAATGGCTCTCAACGGTGAATCGTCCGAACAAATTTTGAATCATTATTTCTCATCAACAGAGGTAAAAAAAATATATGAATGATACAATTGCACTGCATTGGGTTGACTGGGCTATTATCATTTCGTACATTATTTTTTCTTTAGGTGTCGGTATCTATTTTTCAAGAAGAGCAGGAAAAAGTACAGAGGAATATTTTTTGTCGGGTAGATCTCTTCCTTGGTGGATAGTTGGTACATCCATGGTTGCCACCACTTTTGCGGCAGACACGCCGCTAGCTATAACAGAGTTTGTCCGTGGTCCTGGGATCTGGGAAAACTGGTTTTGGTGGAATGGTTTGTTAGGATCATTACTTGGGATTTTTTTGTTTTCAAGACTGTGGAGAAGAGCGAATGTTTTAACGGATAATGAGTTATTAGAGATCCGTTATAGTGGAAAGCCTGCGGCTTTTCTTAGAGCATTTAAAGCCAGTTATTTTGCAATATTATATAACTTTATTGTAATGGGATGGGTTATAAATGCTATGGCTTCTGTTGTGTCTGTTATGCTTAATATGGATAAATGGACTGCCGTTTGGTTGTGCGTCTTAATAGCACTCGTGTACGCAATTCTTTCTGGTTTTTGGGGGGTTGTAATCACAGACCTTGTTCAATTTGTTATTGCAATGTTTGGTTCTATTTCTCTTGCAGTCATTGGTCTTAATTATGTTGGGGGAATGGAGTCTTTATTAGATAAAGTGTCACAATTGGTGGGAACTAGTATTGCTCATGAGAACACTCTTAAATTTGTACCTCCTATTCCAAATGAACCTATTTCAGATATTGCTTTTTGGGAGTCTCCCTTCTCAAAATTTTTAATATTTTTATCTATTATGTGGTGGTCTCATCATGGTACGGATGGTGGCGGCTATATCATTCAGAGAATGTCTTCTGCTAAAAATGAGAAACATGCATTAATGGCAACATTATGGTATAATCTTGCTCACTATGCGCTGCGTGTGTGGCCATGGATTATTGTTTCTGTAGTATCCATAGCTCTCTTCCCTATAATTCCAGAAGCCTACTCAGACCTAGGTACAAAAGCAGGATATCCATTAGTCATGAATAGTTTACTGGGGCCAGGAATGAAAGGTATTTTAATTGTTTCTTTTCTTGCAGCCTTTATGTCGACTATTGACACTCATTTAAACTGGGGTGCATCCTATCTAATCAATGATATTTATAAACGTTTTTTTAAACCAGATGCATCTGAAAAACATTATGTAATCGTAGGGAAAATTTTAACAGTAATTCTAATGATATTTGCAGCTTTTACTTCCTTAAAGATGCAGAGCATTTCTAAAGCTTGGGAATTTATATTTTCAATGGGGGCTGGTATTGGATTAGTTTTGATCCTAAGATGGTTTTGGTGGAGAATCAATGCCTGGACTGAAATTACTGCACTATCAATTTCAATAATCACTACTACCACTCTTGAAATTATAGCAGCATATCAAACTTTAAGTGCGGGGAATAACTATACCTTATTTGGGAATGAACCTGTTATATTTGGAATAGCACTACAAATTCATCACAAATTATTAATAATTGTACCTTTTTCGATAGTTAGTTGGCTTTTAGTTACATTCTTTACGAATCCTGAGCCTGAAGAAAAACTAAAAGAATTTTATATGAGAGTTCAGCCTGGAGGATGGTGGGAGCCAATCTCTCATAATTTTAACCATACATTACAACCTGTATTTGATGGGTTTTTTATTCAATGGATAGCAGGTGCTCTTATGATTTATGGCTTTACTTTTGGAATAGGAAATCTAATATTTTTAAATTATAGTTCCTCCATATTATGTTTTGGATGCGCATTTATTGGTTCCTTCTTAGTATGGAGTAGAGGGCTTTCAAAGCTGGATTGAATGTCTAGTCCAAGAAGATTTTATTCAATTGATGTTCTTAGAGGGATAACTATATCACTAATGATCTTAGTTAACAATCCTGGTAGCTGGGCTTTTGTGTATTCTCCTCTTTTACACGCAAAATGGCATGGATCTACACTTACTGATCTAGTATTCCCCTTTTTTTTAGTCTTAGTAGGTGCATCTACTAGATTTGCATTTGTAAAATGGCACTATTACCCTTCAAAAGAGTTTCATATTCATATTTTTTGGCGAACTCTTTCAATTTTTATGGCTGGAGTTTTACTAAATGCTTACCCTTTTATTAGGCAAGATTGGGATTGGAATTCGTTTCGTATTATGGGTGTATTACAGAGAATAGCCATTGTATATGGAATAAGTGCATTACTTATTATTAGGTATGATTTTAAAATAATTTTAAAAATTATCACCTTTATCTTATTTTTTTATTGGAGCGCATTATTTATATGGGAACCAAATAATCCATATGCTTTAGAATCAAATTTAGTTCGACATATTGATGTGCTTCTTTTGGGAGAATCACATCTCTATAAAGGCTTTGGGATTCCATTTGACCCTGAAGGTTTATTCAGCACTCTACCTTCTATTGCAACTGTTTTGATTGGTTATCTTCTTGGAGGAATGCTTCATACAACTAAAAATTTTAATGACTGTGCAAAACGAATGAGTATTTTAGGAATTACTTTAGTAATCATTGGGCTTTTATGGGGATTAATTTTCCCAATAAACAAAGCTTTATGGACTAGTTCTTTTGTACTATTTACTAGTGGTATTTGTGCAATAATACTAGCAATTCTAACCTACTTAATTGATGTAAAAGGGTATAAAAAACAGTTTAAACCTTTTGAAATTTTTGGTACAAACTCTATATTTCTTTTTTTATTATCAGGCTTGTGGACAAAAACAATTATTTCCATTAAGCTTAATCTTGATGATAAGCTTGTGAGTTCATATCATTATTTGTACAAAACAATTTTCCTCCCACTTGCAGGTGAATATAATGGATCTCTACTCTTTGCAATTTCACACTTGATCGTATTTTGGTTTATTCTTTATTGGATGGATCAAAAAAAGATACAAATTAAATTGTAATTGAAATATCTATTAATCGTTGTATAAAATGCATCCGTCTATTAATGAAAACAAAATATCCATATTAAGTATATAAATGAAAAAATTTCAATTACATTATTGTTATTTCTAGTAGTAATCGATGCATTAGTTGCTCAATCAAATGACTTAAATGAATCTTGGGAGACTGACGCAAATTTTATATTTATTAACCATTTAGAAAATGTAGTTGCTAATAATGTTGATTCACTACTTAACATTGCAGGATTATTAATATCTAAAAATGGCAGAATTATTTTTGAAAATTATTACAATGGAAGTTATAGGGAAGAAATCTATCCTATTTTTTCAGTCACAAAGAGTTTTCTTTCGACAATAGTTGGCCAAGCAAATGATATGGGATTAATACCAAATCCTAATTTGCCTATGTCCAACTTTTTAAATGAGGATGTAGATTATTTAAATAATATTACTTTAAGCAATCTTTTAACAATGACGTCCGGTTATATACCAATCGATGATTATTTATATGCTACAACTTATGAACTTGCAAACGCATCACATTTGTCCGGGCCAGGATCTTTTTATTATCAAAACCCTGCTTGTCATTTAATCTCGCATGTAATTTTTCATAATACTGGTCTTTCTCCATATTATTTTGCAGAAACGCATCTTTTTCCTGAACTTGGCATAAGTAGCCCTTCTTGGCATTTTGGTTGGAATTATATAAATGATGGTGGGAATGGTTTATGGTTAAATCTTCGTGATATGTCGAAATTGGGTCAGTTATACATACAAGATGGGTATTCTGGAAATAGTCAGATATTATCATCTGAATGGATTGAACAAGCTACATCCTCCGCCGTTTCTACAGGCTTACAGCCACTTAGTGGATATGGATATTTATTTTGGATTCCAGATGTTCAGAACACCTATCTTGAAGATAGTTTTTCTATCATGGGAACAGGTGGACAAATTATATTTGTTAGCCCCAAGCATAGACTACTAATAGCTACACATTCATATTTATATCCTGAAGATGCGATTAACCATGAGAATAAATTATTCTATGCTATATGGGATTATATAATTCCAATTTTTAAACTTGGAGATTTAAATAACGATACGCATGTAAATATTATTGATATATTAAAGATTTCAGATTCAATACTTGATTCCGTCTATTATTCTGAAGAAGCTGATCTAAATAATGATAACGTAATTGATATCACCGACATTAACATATTTGTGAATTCACTTTTAAGGATGGGATGAGCATAAAATATCTATTCACCTTTTTATTAGTTTTTAGTTTCCTTTAGAGGTATTTTTCTGACACATGCACATATGGGACATTATTCAGGTTTGTTACATCTTGGAAGAGAGGTAATGGGCATTAAGAAAATGGATGTATTTGCAATGCCAAGAATGAAAAGTTTTCTTGAAGAAAATGCTCCTTGGAATCAACTTATTAAACTAGAAAACATTATTTTAAACAAAATTTTCCCTGATCAAGAAATTCAACTCGATCATAGTTTAATCATAGAGCCAATATTAGTTCCTCATCGTGATGAATTTCAGAGACAATTGGATTTAAAATTATGGGATTGAATAAATCACTTGTTTATATACCCGATATTGATAAATGGAATATTTAGGAGCGAGATATTTTAAAAATTATATTAAATAATGACTATATTTTTATTGATGGAACATTTTTTGATAGCAATGAAATTCCAAATAGAGATATGAGTGAGATACCTCAACCATTTATCTCAGAATCCATTGAATTATTTTCAAATTTAAATCGCTTCAATAGAAATAAATTGTTTTTTATTCATTTGAACCATACCAATCCAGTAATTAAAAATAATAGTGCCGCTTACAATAAAGTATTGACAAATGGGTTCAATATTTATAAACAAGGGCAGAAGTTTTATTTATGAAAAAGATTTTTATTTCAGGTGCTTCTTCAGGAATTGGAAAATCTTTAGCTCGGTCTTATTCAAAAAAGAAGTATATCATAGGCTTATGTTCCAGAAACATCAATAACTTAGAATTAGTTAAAGCAGAATGTGAAAGTCTTGGCGGAAAAATTTATATATATCAATTAGATGTGCAGAATTCTACGCAATGCAATAGAGTTGCAAAACAATTTATAAAAAGTGCTAATGGTATCGACTATGTAATAGCCAATGCAGGTATAGGAGGTAAAGATGACTTGTTTTCCGGAAGTAGTGATAACCTAAACAATATATTGAAAACAAACTTATTTGGGGTTGTAAATATTTTAATGCCTTTTATACCTAAAATGAAAAAACAGAATAATGGAAAACTAATTTGCATTAGCTCTGTGGCAGCATTTATACCTACGCCCCATCATGGTGGTTATTCAGGGTCTAAGGTAGCGATAAAAATGATTTTTGATTCTTGGAGGCCTAGCCTAAATAATTTTAATATCAAAGCTATTACAATTTGTCCAGGTTTTATAGATACACCTATGGTTAAAGGAATTTGTCGTCAGATTCCGATAAAATCAGCTGACGAAGCAAGCGAAAAATTTATGAAAATAATTGAAAAGGATCTAGAAACCTTCATCTACCCACTATATTATAAATTATTAATATATCTGTATAGACTGATACCTAATAAATTATACAATATATTAATTGTTAAAATAATTAGTAAGCCAATTTCATAAATTTTATATAATATTAGTACATGAAATCATTAAAATTAAATCAAATAAGTCTATTAAAAATTGATAATAAAACAGCAAGTGTATTTTCAGTAATTATTGGCTCTATCTTTATTGCAATACTTGCTCAAATTTCTATTCAAATTCCGTTCAGTCCCGTCCCAATTACTGGTCAGACACTAGGTGTCATTATTATAGGTGGAATTTTAGGTTCTAAAAGGGGTGCATTAACTATACTCTTGTATCTTATGGAGGGTGCATCAGGACTTCCTGTCTTTGCAAATATGAAAGCGGGTGCTCATGTTTTAATTGGTCCCACGGCTGGTTACTTATGGAGCTTTGTCATAGCAGCTTACGTAACTGGATTATTTACTGAAAGAGGATTTACTAACAATTTTCTAAATAGTTTTTCAGTTTGTTTATTATCTACAATACTCATTTTATCATTTGGAACAATATATATAAGCCTAATTGGATCCAGTTTTGAGAAAGCACTAATTGCAGGGTTTTATCCTTTCATTATTGGTGGTATCATAAAATCTATATTTAGCTCTTTGGTTTTATTAGGTATTAAAAGGTTTTCCTAGATTATATTTTCTAAATTTTTTGCCATGGTAATACATTTTTTAGTTACTCCACCCTCATCGTGAGAGGTAAATGAAACTATAATCCTGCAGTAACCTAAATTAATATCAGGGTGATGGTTTAGCTCTTCAGCTTCAATTGCAATTTTATTAATAAATTCGATACTGTCCATATACTTTTCAAAAGTGTACTCTTTAGTTATCGTATTATTTTTAAATATCCAGCCCTCAAGATCTGATATGCTTTTATTTATTTTTGAAATTTCTAAAATCATTTTATCAATTAAACTCCATATTTTGTATTAATTTTTTTTAGTTCATATATCACCCAATTAATGGCAATTGAAAAGGAAGCAGTAGCAGATAACATTAACGCGTACCAGTTCCATTCAACAGGTTTATTTAAAACCATACTAAAATAATAGGCAAGAGGAGCACCAAGACCTAAAACTCTTATCGTAGTAATTACCAAAACTGGTAAGCCCTTACCCAGTCCTTGCAAAACTCTACCTGAGGTAATCGCAATTGCAACTAATGGGTAAATGAAGCACAATAACTTTAAAAAGCCTACAGATATATCTAAAATTTCAGAATCTTCAGTAAACCATTTTGAAAAAGTTTCCGCAAAAAAATATACGAAAGTTGATGAAAATAAAGTCACTAGAAATGCACTTTGTATTCCATATTTGACAACATAATTCAATTCTGCATACTTCTTAGCTCCATAAAACATTCCTACAAGTGTAGTCATTGCACCTGCTATAGCAAAAATTGGTAAGAAGATTAACATATCCAATCTACCAGCAACTTGATATGCTGCAACTGTTTGAGGCGAATAATGAATTAAGATTTTATTGAATACACCTTGACCTATGGCCATGATAATCATTGAGAGAGAAGCTGGTACACCTACTCTAACTATATCCATGAAAATATGATTTGAAACCTTAAAGTTTTTGAAATTAAAGGATATATATGCGTGTTTTTTAATTAATAGCATGTATGTAAAAATTATAAATACTGTCAATTGAGAAATAACAGTCGCTAATGCTGCTCCTTTCACGCCAAGACCGAGACCTAAACCCCAATAATTATCTAGATCAAAAATAAAAATCGGGTCAAGTATTATGTTTAAAACTGTTCCCAGCCCAGCTATCATCATTGGAAATTTCATATCACCCTCTCCTGCAAGAATAGATCTAAAAAATCCTGAAAAAACCATAAATGGAAGTCCAATAACAATTGAAGAAAGATATTCATAGCCTAATGATAATATTTCTCCTTTAGCTCCAAGAATAATTAAAATACTTTTACCGTAAAGAATACCAGCTGTTGTAAAAATTAATGATATAAATCCAGCAATTAATATTGCATGGTTAGCACTGCTATCAGCATTATATTTATTTTTTTCACCAATATATCTTGCAATCGAGGCTGTAACACCTGAACCAAGACCCATTGTAAGTCCAAGCATCAAAAAGAAAATAGGCATATTAAAAGCTACTCCTGCAATTGCATTACCTCCCAGCTGACCTATGAAAATCATATCGATTAAATTGTATAAAGTATGTATTCCCATACCAAACATAATCGGAACAGCTAACGTCCATAATGCTTTTGATGGATTTTTAAGGAAAGATTCTATCCTTGATTCTGAATTTGATGAATGATCCATAGATCTTAATTTACAAGATTAATATTTATTTACTTTAATTAAGGAGAATAATTAATAGTTTATATCGGCCATATAATTGGGAGGATAAATATGGCCATTATCCAAAAGATAAAAGCTAATGGAAAACCAACTTTTATGTAATCGCTAAACTTATATCCCCCTGGTCCGTACACCATTAAGTTTGTTTGATAACCTACAGGAGTAATAAATGAAGCAGATGCCGCAAATGCAACAGCAAATATAAATGCGCGAGGATTTAAACCCATTT